>ENA-UPWP01000438-UPWP01000438.1-human-gut-metagenome-genome-assembly--contig:-NODE-438-length-38366-cov-9.341247_pt1 | contig 38366 bp, 35 predicted proteins | sample MGYA00250052_ERZ773380 | MGnify/ENA primary metagenome ERZ773380 (study PRJEB29103, sample SAMN06112063) | human gut metagenome | biome: human gut; feature: ankylosing spondylitis patient; material... | reverse complement strand
AAAAACAGAGTTTTTCGACAGCCTCAACACCCCGAACCACAGGTTCGGGGTGTTTTCTATTCGGAGCAGAGACTGAAATCTGACATTTCATTCTCCATCCTCCATTTTCAATTCTCCATTACTCTTTCCCGCCCTGCAGGATATAAATTCCATGCTCAATGGGTTCGAGCACGGCCTGCAGATTTTCGCACGCGCCCTTGGGACTGCCCGGCAGATTGATGATCAGGCTCGTGCCGCGAATGCCCGCTGCCGCGCGCGACAGACACGCCTTCGGCGTAATCTGCATGGACGCTGCCCGCATGGCCTCCGGGATACCCGGCGCGAGCTTTTCGCAGACCTTGATGGTTGCCTCCGGTGTTACATCGCGCGGTGCAAAGCCGGTGCCGCCAGTGGTGACGATGAGTGCGAGCTTCTCCTCGTCGGCGGCATGGATAAGCGCGGACTCGATACGCGGCTGCTCGTCCGGCAGCACCTCGACCGCACCGACCGCGTAGCCTGCCCGCTCGAGCAGATTCTTGACGGCAGGGCCGCTCAAATCCTCCCGCTCACCGCGGAACGACCGGTCGCTGACCGTGATGACCTTGGCTGTCAGCATATCATACACCTCCGAAGCCGCAGTGCGGGTAGGTGCAGACCTCACAGCCGAGACACAGACCGCCTTCTCCGAGCGCAACAAAGTCGCGCCTGGTCAGCCGCACGCCCGCCGCGATGCGCGGCAGAACCAGATCAAAAATGGTGGCCTTGGCATACATGACGCATCCGGGCAGACCCATCACCGGACGGCCGTCCGCGTAATAGCCCAACAGGAACATGGCACCCGGGAGCACCGGCGCGCCGTAGGTGACGATATCCGCACCGCTCTGTTTGATCGCACCCGGCGTGGAATCGTCCGGGTCAACACTCATGCCGCCGGTGCACAGAATCATATCGACCGGCTTGTTTTTCATCTGCTCGATGGCCGCCGCAACGTTCTCCATGCCGTCCTCGACCAGAACGTGCTCGGTCATTTTGATGCCGAGTGCAGCCAGCTTTCGTTCTACAACCGGCGTGAAGCTGTCCGGAATGCGGCCTTTGGCTACCTCGCTGCCGGTGGTGACAACGGCTGCTGTTTTCAGCGTAAACGGGCGGACTTCCAGAATCGGCGTGCCGCCCGCCGCCTGCTCAGCCTGCCGCAGTTTCTCCTCCTCGATCACGAGCGGGATGACGCGCGTGCCGCACAGTTTGTCGCCCGGATGGACGATGCCGTTGCCACGCCTCGTGGCAATCATGATTTCGTCAATACTGTTGACCGCATTCAGTCGTTCGGTATCGACCAGAAAAACGCCGTCAATGTCCGAAGAAATCTCGATTTTTCCCTCTTTTGTCTCGCTTTTGCGCATATTGGCGTTCTGACAGAGCGCACACAGCCGCTCTGCCGCGTCATTCTCGTGCAGAAAACCCGGCTGCAGCTCCCATATGTAAAGCTGCTCCTTACCCATCGAAAGCAGCACCGGAATGTCCTCCGCGGTGACGATGTGGCCCTTGCGGAAGCGCGGCCCCTTGCTCACGCCCGGGATGATCTGCGTCATGTCGTGGCACAGAACATGACCGACCGCGTCCTCGGTTTTGATACATTTCATGGCTTTTCCTCCTCGATCTCGTCACCGGCGGTGATCGTGCCGCCCGTCAGCACAATGGCAAAAATGCCGTCGGTCGGCATGACGCATTTGCCTGTCAGACGGCGGATTTCACAGTCATTATGGCATTCCTTGCCGATCTGGGTCACCTGCAGACGCGTTTTTCCCACGCGGAGCACCGTACCGACCGGTAAATGCTTGAGGTCAATCCCTTCGGTGAGGATGTTCTCCGCAAAGTCGCCCGCATGGAGTGTCAGACCGGTTCGGCGCATTTCGTCCACGCTCTCCTGCGCCAAAAGGCTGATCTGGCGGTGCCAGTTGCCCGCGTGCGCGTCACCGACGATGCCGTGGTTTTCTTTCACTGTGATACGCTCCACCGGGTGCTTTTTTGTTCCTTTATGTTCACTAATACAAACTGCTGTTACTTTTGCCATGCTACTCTTTCTTCTTCCAATTCGTTGGTATACGGCGAGATGAGGTCATCCCGCCCTACAAATACCATAGTATTATATCGTGCTATAATGAAAAAAATAAATGCACTAAATGCAGCCTTATCGGCTCATTTTCCATTCTCAATTCTCAATTTTCCATTATTTATCCCCCGATTTGGCTCATGCCTCTCCGGCTTTCACTCGGCTGCCCGGATTGCATATGGTGGCTGACCGGTTTCCCGAACATACCCTCGCGCAGTGCGCGTTCAAGGTTTTCGTCGTGCAGACCGCGCAGCGGAATCTCCTGCGCCGAGTGCAGGCACGGTTTCAGCCTGCCGTCTGCGGTAACGCGAATGCGGTCGCAGTCCGCGCAAAAACGGTGGCTCATCGGGCGAATCAGACCGATTTTCCCCTCCCAGTCGGGCATTCGGTACAATTCCGCAACGCCTTCATTCGGCAGACGCTGCAGTTCCGGCAGGGCGTGCAGCACCGCATCCGCAGGGAGAAACCGCTCACGCGGCCAGTCCGCGCACTCACCGATCGGCATGAGTTCAATGAAGCGTACCTCATATTTCCCGTCCTGCGCCAGCTGCGCCAGTGCCGGAATCTCGTCCGTGTTTACGCCGCCGAGCAGCACGGCATTCAGCTTTGTACCGCGGAATCCGGCGTTCCACGCCGCGTCCAGACCGGCCAGCGTATCCGCGAGCGAGCCGCCGCGTGTCAGCGACGCAAATTTATCCTCATTTAAGGTATCCAGACTGATATTCAGCCGGTCAACCCCCGCTTGTTTCAGCTCTGCGGCGTACTGCGGCAGGAGTGCGCCGTTGGTCGTCATGGCAAGCTCCCGCACACCATTGATGGCACGCAGACTGCGGCACAAGTCCACGATGCCGCGCCGCACAAGCGGCTCCCCGCCGGTCAGCCGCACCTTGCTGACACCGAGCGAAACTGCCGTCCGCACGATCTCGGTCAGCTCCTCGAACGACAGCATTTCGCTGTGCTCCCGCTTGCACACGCCTTCGGCGGGCATACAGTACCGGCACCGGAAATTGCACCGGTCGGTCACCGACAGCCGCAGATAGCGAATATTTCTTCCTTGATTATCCAGCATTTTGCTCACTCCGTCAGCGGCATGACGTCCTCTGGGCGGACGTACAGCGTCAGCTTTTCCGTGCCGGAAAGCGTCTCCCAGACCGCCTTATCCAGCTCCCACCGCAGCCTGCCTGCGCCTGTCGTCTGCAGCATGACCACGGTCGAAAACGGGTTTTCGACTACGCGCTCGACCGTGCACGGAATGGCGTTCTCCGTGCCCTCTGTGGTAAAGTAATGCGCCCGAACGCCAACGTAAGCGATGTTTTCCGGCACATGCAGTGCGGTTTTGAGCGTTACGTTCCAGTCCTTGCAAAACAGGGTTCCATCCTGTTTTACCTCGGCGGCAGAGACATTCTTGCAGCCGGAAATCAGTGCAGCACCCATGGTTGCCGGTGCGCGGAACAGTTCCTTGACCGTCTCCTTCGGGTCGGACTTTCCCCTGTTCAGCACGCACACCGTATCGCACAGGCGGTACACCTCGTCGCGGTTGTGCGTGACGAACAGCGTGCCGCACGAAAGATTTTTCAGGATGTCCGAAAGCTCCAGTTCCACCTGCCATTTCAGGTACGCATCGAGCGCGGAAAACGGCTCATCGAGCAGCACAAGCTCGGGCTGCCCGACCAGAATGCGCGCCAGCGCGCACCGCTGCTGCTGTCCGCCGGAAAGCTGACTCGGACGGTTGTTCTCCAGTCCTCCGAGTCGGAACGCGTGCAGGATCTCCCGCACCGCCTGTTCGCGCTCGTTTTTCGGACGGGCGTGCGCGCCTGCGCGGATGTTCTGCTCCACTGTCATGTGTGGAAACAGCGCGTACTGCTGAAACAGGCAGCCGACCTTTCGCTTTTGCGGCGGCAGGTCGATCTTTTTGTCGCTGTCGAACAGCACGCGCCCGTTCAGCTCGATATGACCCTTATCCGGTCTCACGATGCCCGCGATGCACCCCAGCGTCATACTCTTGCCGCAGCCGGAGGCACCGAGCAGCGCCATCACTTCCCGCTCAGCGGTGAAGTTCACTTTCAGGTGAAAATCTCCGAGCGTTTTCTCGATATCCACGATCAGTGCCATGCCTTACGCACTCCTCTCTCCCGCTTTTCGAGCAGATTGACCGCCAACAGCACCACCGCCGAGATGGCAAGGTTGACCACGACCCACTTGAACGCCAGCGCGTCATCATTCGTGCGCCACAGCTGATAGACCGTCGTCGAAATGGTCGCCGTGCGTCCGGGCGTGTAGCCCGCCACCATGGAGGTTGCGCCGTACTCACCGAGCGCACGCGCGAACGCGAGCACCGTTCCCGCAAGGATACCCTGCCTGCAGCAGGGCATGCGCACCCGCCAGAAAATCCAGGTGTTTGAGCGGCCGAGCGTGCGGCCTGCGTCGGCAAGCGTTTCGTCAAAGCTCTCGAACGCGCCGCGCGCTGTGCGGTACATGAGCGGGAAAATGACAACGGCGGTTGCGAAAATCGCCGACCACCAGACCATGGTCAGCTTGAGATTAAAATGCGTGAGCGCCCATGCGCCGACGGCTCTTTTCGGTCCGAGCACGCGCAGCAGCAGATAGCCGACCACCGTAGGCGGCAGCACGAGCGGCAGCGTGAACAGCACATCCAGCACACCTTTGAGCACGCGCGGCAGACGCGCAACATAATAGGCCGCCGCAATCCCCGCGAAGAAGATGATAACCGTGGAAATGAGCGCGATACGCAGTGAGTTATATAATGGATACCAGTCCATAATCGTCTCCTTTTGCAAATAAAGGCGAGAGATTGCTCCCTCGCCTTTCTATTGTATCAGATTATGCCAACGTGGTAAAGCCTACGCTCTCGAATACCTTGCCTGCTTCATCGGTGGTCAGATAGTCAAGGAACGCCTTCGCCTCGTCTGCGTGCGTGCTGTTCTTGAGCACGGCTGCCGGATAGATAACCTGACCGCACATGTCAGCAGTTGCCTCGTCAACCGTGTCGAGACCTGCCGAGAATGCGTCGGTTGCGTAGATAATGCCGCAGTCCACCGCGCCTTCGCTTACCTGCGTGGTAACTTCCTTAACGTTCGAGCCGTAGGTCAGCACGCCTGCATCCGTCAGCGCCTTCTCGTCCAGCTTGTAGCAGCTGAAAATCTTCTGGGTATACTGACCGACCGGTACGTCGCTGTTGCCGATGGCAAGCAGCACGTCACCGCTCTTCAGCTTTTCCGCGAGCTCGTTAAAGCTCTTGATGCCCTTCGGGTTGCCTTCCGGCACAGCCAGCGTTACCTTGTTCTCGAGCAGGTCGATGCGGGTGCCGCCAAGCAGCTCGTCCAGACCGTCCGGGTTCTTGTCAGTGTCATCCTTGAGAGAGCCGTCGAGTGCGTTCATCTGCTTGGGCGCTGCGGAGATGAATACGTCGCAGTCCGCGCCTTCCTTGATCTGGGTGAGCAGGTCGCCGGAGGAGGCAAAGTTGAACGTCAGGGTGACGTTCGGGGCAACCGCCTTGTAGTCCTCTGCGATCCGGTTCAGGGTCTCGGTCATGGAGGCCGCCGCAAAGACGGTCAGCTCTGCGGAATCTGCAGAACCCGTGTCCACAGCTGCGCTGTCGCTGCTCTGGGATGCACCGCAGCCCGCCAGCATTGCCAATGACAGAGCCGCTGCCGCAAATCTTGCAAAACAGTTCTTTTTCATTGGGTTTTCTCCTCTATTTTATGATTTCTTAATGAAAGACGTTGGAAAAGTGAAGCAATGCTTCCAGCACACCGCCGCCGACCGCAAGCGCCTTATCGGATGCGGTATCGCAGTTTTCACGCTTACCGCGCGGATCAACGTCACCGGATTTCATACCCTCATATACGGGTACGCCAGCCTGCAGCAGACCGCGCAGACAGCCGGTGATGGTGGTTTTCATGGGTTTTCCCGCAACGTACGCGATGGTGTCTCCCGTCTCGACCAGATCGCCAATTTCATGGCACGGCTCGAACAAGCCGTCTGCCGGGGCACGCAGAACGCGCTCTGCCGCGTGGCCGCCGATCACACCGGGAACGCCCGTATTCGGCAGCGGCGAACCCGTATACAGCACCCGTCCGAGTGTATGCCCGCGCATGGTCTCAACCGCCGCGTGACAGTCTGCGCCTGCCGTAAAGCCCGGACCGACCGCAATGACGATCGGCGCATCCGTGATGTGCGTACCGAGGTTTTTCTTCGCCAGAATCGCGTCCACCAGGGCATCAGGGTGCAGTTCCTGCACACAGCCTGCCGCCGGATCGGCCAGCACAGCAATGATGCCCTGTTCGGTCAGTGCTGCCGCTTCGGCTGCGCTATCGGCTCGGCGTGCATGCACGCCCTCAACGACTGTTTCGCCCAATCGAATCGCTTCCGAAAAGCATACCGTGCGGCGGATCGACGTTGGCTGCGGCAGGTCTGTCAGCACCAGACGAATGCCTGCGCGGTACAGCCGCAAGGCAATCCCCGTGGCAATGTCTCCCGCACCGCGTATCACGACTAACATGGCGTTTTCCTCCGTTTATCTTCGTTGTATTTTGCAAACTATAACGATTACCACCGATGATTATAGCGTATCGGTCGAGTGAAGTCAATATTTTTTCTGTGTGGCAGACATGATATAATACTATTATAAAAGCATGGTTGCAGGGCGGGGTGACCTCCCCCCGCCGCATATAACAACATGCAGATAATTTACAACGACGGGATGAGGTCATCCCGCCCTACGGTAAACATGGCTGTATTAGGTGGATTTATGAAAATATGTGAACAATTACACATGATAAAAGGTGTAACCGCCGTGATCGGCAGCGGCGGAAAAACAACTTTACTGCGTATACTGGCCGAAGAATTATCCGGAACGGTGATTTTGACGACTTCCACACACATTTTGCCGTTTGCGGGCATTCCTCTTCTGGTGACGGATGACATCGAACAGGTCCGCCGCGCACTTGCGCTTCACCGCGTGGTCTGCATGGGCACGCCTGCCGCTGAGGGCAAGCTGACCGCGCCGGCACTTCCCTTTTCCGTGCTCGCGGACGCCGCTGACTATGTGATTGTGGAGGCCGACGGCTCCAAACGGCTGCCGCTCAAGGCACACGCCTCGCATGAGCCGGTCATACCTGAGAATACACGCAAAACCGTGTGCGTCGTGGGCGCATCCGGGTTCGGAAAGCCGGTCGAACAAGCCGTACACCGACCGGAACTGTTCTGCGCACGCACCGGTGCACACATGGGCGGTATTGTCACGCCGGAGCTGGCCGCGCAAGGCATTATCGTCGAGCACTCAGCGGATATCGTTGTGCTCAATCAGGCAGAGACTGTATCCACAGAAATAGCGAAAAGATTCACAGAAGCACTGAAATCCAGCGGATTTGCGGTTGTTTGCACAACATTAAATCACACTTTAGAGTAAATCACCGTATTCATTTTCCATTCTCAATTTTCCATTAAAAAGAACCGCACAATGTGCGGTTCTTTCTTATTCCATTCCCACAGGTTTATCGCTGTTAAACTTGGTTTTGATTGCAATATCCGTATAAAGCAGTTCTTTTTCCGGTGCTTTTTTGTTCTGCAGGTAATCAAACAGCAGGAACGGCGGCCGGTAGCCCTGCTCGAATGCCTTCTGATCGAGCACGAAACTCAAGCTGTCCGACTGGAGCAGCTCCATATTCATCGGGTTGAGGTCGAATGCAACGACCTTGACCTTGCCCTTTCGGCCTTCTTCCTCTACGGCTGCGCACGCACCGACCTGTCCGTTGGACGCAACGTAAATGCCGGTCAGGTCAGGATTTGCACGCAATGCGTGCTGCGTAATCTCGTGGGCATAGTCGTCCCGGTCGAAACACGGCTGAAACGCTAACAGTTCAATTTCGTTTCCTGTTTCACCGTTAATCGTATCCATAAAGCCGTTTAATCGGTTATTATGTGCGGTGTTATTCAAGTGTCCCGCCAGCGGAAGCACCTTGCCGCCCTCGGGCAGCATCAGCCGAAGCAAGCCTGCGGCGGTCTGTCCGGCGCGGTAGTTGTCCATACCGATGAACGCAAGACGCCTGCTGCCCGGTGCATCCGAGTTGAGTGTGATGACCGGAATGCCCTGTTCGTACAGTTCATCAATGCACTGGCGAATCTCCGGCGAGTTGTTCGGCGCGATAGCCAGTCCCTGCACGCCCTGTGAAACCAGCTCTTCAATGTGTTCAAGCACCATTTCGGTATCCAGACCGCGGTTTTCGCGCATGATCAGTTCCACGCCCGAGGCGGCAAGCTCCTCTGCGGCGCGCTGCACGCCTGCACGCACGATCTGCATCGTCGGCGTCTCGGTGGACTGCAGAATCGCACCCAGCTTGAACTCCCGGCGGGATTTGACCAGTGCCTGTCCGATCAGGTTCGGTTTATACCCTAATTCTGCTGCAATTTTGTGAATCTTAGCCGCTACTTCGGGATTTACACGCCCTCGATTGTGCAGCGCACGATCTACCGTACCGCGGGATACACCTGCCAGCTCCGCAATCTGCTGTGCGGTTACAGCCATGCTTTTTCCTCCTTACTATATAGTGAGTATTGCCCACTCGTTTTTTTCTGTTTATAGTATAACACAATGCACGCAACTTGCAACTGTTTTTTTCGCGTGTTTTTTCCTATGAATTTGCTTTTTCCTGACCGTCACAGCAATTGCCCAATATGGCCCCTCTGTTTTTATGCAAAATGCCTATCGAATTGCACGCTTTGCACGCACATGTGAATGATTCAGTGGCTATTCATACAAAAAGGCAATCTTAATTTTGTACTGTTTACTAAATCGAAATAAATCTCACATTTAAGGCTTGAAATATCCCAAATAACATGATAATCTATGGACAACGAAATAAATCCCCTCGCAAAACATTCACAGCATTTCTCAAAATATGCTATGTTTTATCGGGGAATTATTTTTGAAGATGTGCGTTCACGAGAACGCCAGAAGCCTGCTGAAAGAGGGCTTCTTTCCAACCACAGCTCGCGTGCATCCCTTTGGGAGTGTTACGGATGCACACGGCAAGAGAACGATATGGGGGTATATCAATGACATTCTTCTCATCACTCGCATGGACAGGAATCTCGTTCCTGTTGTTCACAGTCCTCGTTGCAGTCATTTCCGCATGGAAGACCCGCGACGAGCAGCTCGACACCGCTGAGGGTTATTTCCTCGCAGGCCGCGGCCTGCCGGGCGTAGTCATCGCCGGTTCTCTGCTGCTGACCAACCTTTCCGCTGAACAGCTCGTCGGTCTGAACGGCCAGAGCTGGAAGACCAACATGGGCCCGATCGCATGGGAGGTCGGCTCGATGTTCACCCTGCTGGTTCTGGCGTACTACTTCCTGCCGAAGTACCTAAAAATGGGCGCCATGACCATCCCGTCCCTGATGGAGGAGCGCTACGGCAAGGGCACCAAGACAATGTTCTCGCTGGTAATCGTTGTTATGTACTCCATCCTCAACCTGCCGGTCATCCTGTACTCCGGTGCAGTCGTTTTCGAGCAGATCTTCGATATCTCCGGCATCCTCGGCACCAGCAAGTTCATGGCTGTTGCCATCCTGTGCCTCATCATCGGCATCATCGGCGGCTGCTACGCCATCTTCGGCGGCCTGAAGGCAGTTGCGGTTTCTGATACCATCAACGGCATCGGCCTTATCATCGGCGGTCTGATGATCCCGTTCCTCGGCTTCGCGGCTCTGTCCGCTGCAACCGGCGGCCATGGCATCATGGACGGCATCAAGTACATGGTAGAGGCAGATCCGGCCAAAATGAACGCCATCAACGCATGGAACGCACCGGAACCGGAAGTTCCGTGGCCGCTGATCATCACCGGTATGTTCTTCAACAACCTGTACTGGTGGTGCACCAACCAGTCCTTTGTACAGCGTTCCCTCGCAGCAAAGAGCCTGAAGGAAGGCCAGAAGGGCGCTATCTTCTGCGGCTTCCTCAAGTGCCTTGGCCCTCTGTACCTCGTAATCCCGGGCGTCATCGCATTCTACCTGCCGTCCATTCAGGACAAGCTGGCTGCTGCCGGTTCCTCCGCTATCGACTTTGCTTACCCGGCTCTGATCGCTGAGATCGTACCGAAGCCGGTAATGGGCTTCTTCGCCGCTGTCATGTTCGGCGCGATCCTGTCCTCCTTTAACTCGGTACTGAACTCCGCATCCACCATGTTCACCTTGGACCTGTACCGTTCGTCCATCAACCCGAAAGCTTCCGACACCAAGTGTGTTAAGGTCGGCAAGATCTACGGCACCATCGCAGGCTGCATCGCAATTGTTATCTCTCCGTTCGTTATGTACGCCGGCGGCATCACCACGTTCCTGAACTCCATGAGCCAGTTCGTATCCCTGCCGGTACTGTGCACCATCCTCGGCATCTTTATGTTCAAGCGCATTCCGAAGTACATGCCGAAGGTAATCACCGTGTTCCATGTTGTATGCTACGGTGCGTTCCTGCTCATCAAGCCGTGCTATCCCGGCTCTTCCAACCCGATCCACTATCTGTACGCAATGGCTGTTCTGTTCCCGATCGAGCTGCTCATCATGTGGTATCTGAACAAGTATCATCCGGCTGAGGAGTACGAGATCCACGACGTAGGCGCAGTAGACCTGACCCCGTGGAAGTACCGCCATGTTGTATCCATCATCGGCCTGCTTCTGGCACTCGGCATTTACATCCTGTTCTCTCCCCTCGGCATCGCAGCCTGATTTTAAGACAACACACACCTTTTCTTTCCCCTTTCGCACCGTTTTCGGTGCAGATCCCTCGCTGTCCGGCGGTGAATTTGATCCTCACCGCCGGGTAGTAAAATATTTTTGAAAATTTTAAAATTTTCTATTGCGTTCTCGTGAACGCAGATGTATAATCAACCTGACCTCAAAAATGAGGAATGCACACACCGAGTACCGACCGATGCGTGCATCAGTAAACACGAAAGTAAACGCAGAACAATCTGCGCTGACCTCTCACAAAAACCACCTTTTCACCCATTTTACACAACATTTTAGGAGGAATTCATCATGGAAAATCTGAACATTGCACTGATCGGCTGCGGCATGATCGGCCGTGAGCACATCGAGCGTATCCAGAACCGCATCCGCGGCGCACAGGTTGTGGCCGTATGCGACGTATTTGAAGAAGGTGCAAAGAAGGGCGCTGAGATCGCCGGCGCCGGCACCAAGGTTTACACCGATTTCAACGAAGCAATCAACGATCCGGACGTAAACGCTGTTGTAGTTACCACCCCGGGTCAGTTCCACAAGGGTCCGGTTCTGGCAGCGATCAAGGCCGGCAAGCCGGTATTCTCCGAGAAGCCGCTGGCTAACACCGCTGCTGACGGCAAGGAGATCGTTGAGGCCGAGATGGCAGGCGGCAAGCACCTCGTACAGGTTGGCTTCATGCGCCGTTACGACCGCGGCTACCGTCAGGTTAAGGAGCTGATCGATTCCGGCAAGTTCGGTGCCCCGATGGTAATCAAGTGCACCCACCGTGCAGACGGCGTTGCCGATGACTACACCACCGCAATGGCTGTTACCGATACCGCAATCCACGAGATCGACGTTCTGCCGTGGCTGGTAAACGACGAGTGGGACGAGGTTCAGTGCATCATGCCGAAGACCAACAGCAAGGTTAAGAACGCGCTGAAGGACCCGCAGATCATGATCATGAAGACCAAGGGCGGCATCATCAACATGCTCGAGGTAAACGTAAACTGCGGCTTCGGCTACGACATCAACTGCGAGGTTGTATGTGAGAACGGCGTTGTAAACCTGCCGTGCCCGTCCTTCCCGACCGTTCGCTACGCTAACGAGGTTTCCACCAAGATCGAGGACAACTGGATCCTGCGCTTCATCGATTCTTACGATGTAGAGATTCAGGACTGGGTTGACCACGCACTCAAGGGTGAGACCGGCGGCTCCTCTGCTTGGGACGGCTACGTTGCTTCCATCACCGCTGACGCTCTGGTTAAGTCCCAGACCTCCGGTGTGCCGGAGAAGGTTGTTACCGGCGGCACCCCGGACTTCTACAAGAAGTAATCCACCTCATATTTTCTATTCATTGCTACTCACTCGCAAGGGCGGCAGAGCTTCCTGCTTTACTGCCCTTGCATATCACCTTAACCACTATACCGCGTTTTACAACGCGAAATTGATACGTTAAAAGGAGTTACTGCTATGAAAATCGGTTTTAACGAAGGCTGCAACCGTTTCTGCGAAAACCACTCCGTACTTGAAGACCTCGACCTGTGCGAGAAGTACGGCTTTGACTACATCGACATCCAGTCCGAGTGCCTCGACCGCGAGATCGCTGCCGGCAAGTACACCATCGATGATCTCGGCGCTTGGTTCGCTGACCCGAAGCACCACCTGAAGATGCTGTCCTACAACGCTCTGATCTTCTTCAACATGAAGCAGACCCAGGAGGAAAAGGACGCCGTTATGGCAAAGCTGGATCAGATCATCGCAGACTGCAACAAGCTGGGCTGCAAGATGATCGTTGTTGTTCCGTCCATGGATCTGACCGTTCCGGCTACCGTTGACGAGATCAAGGCTGATGCTGTTGCAGTCCTCAAGGAGATGGTAAAGAAGGTTGAGCCGCACGGCATCAAGCTGTCCATCGAGTTCTGCGGCGCACCGACCATGTCCATCAACCGCTTCGAGTACGCTTACGACATCGTTTCCGAGGTCAACCACCCGCTGGTCGGCATCACCCTCGACCAGTACCACTTCCATGCTATGGCTTCCGAGTGGGCTGCTCTCGAGAAGGCTGACGGCAAGAAGATCTTCGTATGGCACCTGAACGGCATGGAGAATATGCCGTGCGGCGCTGCTTACAACAACGACGAGAAGCGTCTGTGGCCGGGCGAGCCGGGCGACTGCCTGGATCACAAGCGTTACGCAGATACCCTCAAGAATATCGGCTTTGAAGGCGACGTTTGCACCATGGAAGTGTTCCGTCCGGACTACTACAAGCTGTCCAGCGAGGAGAACATCAAGAAGGCCGCTGAGGTTACCAAGGCTCATGTTGCGAAGTACTGGGCTGACTAAGTTCATAGCGTGAAGATTGAAGAGTGGAGAGCGAAGAGTTTTCCACTCTTTTTTGTGTGGAAGCCCCTGGTGTTTTCGATAAAATAAAAGTCGAGCAAAAGAACTCCAAAATGTGAGCACCCCGATGGCACAAAAAATGAGCCATTGTCAGCACCCCCAATAACAGCTACCATTAGTTTGTGTCCAATAAACTAAGGAGGTAGCAGAAAGGTGTTAAGAATGGACCGCGTCAAGTAAAGTTCACAACAAGGCTCCTGAAAAATGAAGTTAGGCTGCGGTGGTCAGTGTTGCCGCAATGGATTCCTGACCGAGATAAGCTCTGGAGACAGACCAGTCCTCAGCGTATTCCATGAGATACGTTGTCCCCAGGCGAATATAGGAACTTTCATTCAGAAAGATTCCGACCACGCTGGTACGTCTGCGGATTTCACGATTCAATCTTCCAATCCGCCTTCAAGGCACTGAACCGCTTTCGGAAAGCGGTTGGCGTAGGAGTCGATCACATCGCAGCGCTGCCATGAGGCTCCGGAAAAGGGCTCACGGATTGTTGAAGCCATCAAGCAGTGCGCCTGCCGCCGGAATACTTCCAACCGCCATAACAGCCGCCATTGCAATGGAAATCAGTCTTTTTTTCATTTTCATACCCCTTATCCTGTTTCGTGTTAATGTAAATTATATTGATACCATTATATCCTATCCATGTATTGAATGCAATGAGAATAGTAAATAGTAGGAAACTGTGGTATAATCAGGTTATATTCAGGACTTTCGTCCAAAAGGGGAGAAAAAGTGTGAACAGGCATGAAAATCAAACGATGAAAATATTCGGCAAGCGGCTGACTGCTGGTCTGCTGGGTGCAGCATTGGTGATGAGCATGCCGTTTGCGTCCGCGCTGACACAGAAGAACATCACGGTTGGTCGCGGCGTAACGATTTATGTGGACGACCGGAAGATCAATCCGGGTGACGCAAACGGCAATCCGGTAGAGCCAATGCTGTACAACGGCACAACCTATCTGCCGATTCGCGCGGTATCTGCGGCGCTCAATGTGCCGATCGCATGGGATGGAACGACGTCCAGTGCGTATCTCGGTGAGCATAAGGTGGACCAGAATGCGGTAAACCGCGCGAAAGCGTATGTTTCGGTCATCGAACAGCTGCAGAGCAAGTACGGCAAGCGTGCTGTCAGCGGCAGTATCGTCAGCGGTCTGGTGACGGCGATGCTGATTGATTTCGATGGCGACGGAAACGAAGAACTGCTTTGTGTTTGCAATACGAAGGAGAAAAACGCTAAGGGAACGAATAAGCACAGCACCTATATGGTTTATCACTGGGATGGCAGTAAAGCAAATTGCATTGCACAGCACGAGGTAATTAGTCCTTTTTCTCAGAATGATCCGGATTATTTCAAGAGAACCATTAATATTGGTGAACGCAATGGGAAAAAGTACCTGTTTTGGGAAGCCAATGGCTCCACAGTCGGAGAAGATGATGTCGGTCTTATCAGTCTGGTTGAAACCGTAGTGGACGGGCAATGGAAAGTCACTTGGGGTTTACGAGAAAATGAGGACTGGGGAGATAATGGACCGGTTGTGTGGATGACGGACTACACAACTGGCGAAAATATAGATGTAAGTGCAGGCTGGGCTGAACTGAACACATGGCAGGACGACATAAAAAACCAATATAATGTAACCGCTGACGGTCCAGATGCATGGAATATGTGTAACCCTTATGATAACCTGGCTCCCGCACCGGAAATCGCACTTTCCAAGCTGAAAGCTATCGCCAACTCGCAGTCGTCCATTCTGGGCGGCAAGGCTTCGAGCGAATACACCGCCAAACGCCGGACAGAAAAGCTGACCGTTCAGACCGGTATTAAGGTCTATGTGAACGACAAGCTGATTGTTCCGACCGACGTCAACGGCAAGACGGTTGACGTGCTGCTTTACAAGGGCACGACCTATCTGCCGGTCCGCGCCGTTGCCAATGCACTCGATCAGGCTGTTGCATGGGATGGCGCGAGCTACAGCGTATACATCGGCAGTCACAAGGACGTATAAGTTTCAGGAGATCTCTGTATGCCCTCAAAAGATATGAGCGAAATTCTGTCGCGCTGCCGCACTGGTGATTTGGCCGCACAGGAGCCGCTGGCGCTGCAGCCGATCACGAAGTCTTGGGAATCGACGATTGTGAACAGGTTAGCAACATATTTGCCTATAATCCTGCTACCGGAGATCGAATTCCGAACGATGAGGTAGAATGGACAGTCAGTGATCCGACTGTAGTAACCTACGATCCAGTAAAGGGCGCTGTCAGTTCGGCGAGCCGGAAAAATAAAGGAGCCTCCATCGCCGTGCGTGGAAGCTCCTTTTGGGTAAAGTAGGGTGATATGATTTTCAACAACTGAGATCTGGAAAACAAACAGGAGGAGTCGGATATTTGTTTATCCGGTCATGAAGATTGGGTAAATACACGCCGATCGCTGGAGCGGTTTCATACCTGCTGTCTCAGACAGTGTATTCACGTATCACAGACTTGCGGCAATATTCCAAATAACCTGCAGGGAATTCTTCACCGCGAGTAATACGTTTCGTACGTCCTCCTCTTTATCGCGGTATGCCATGTCGCGACAATCCTTAATCGTTCCGTCGATGGGATCAAATCCCATCGTCCAGATGTCAGTATAAGGACTATCCACGGAAATTGACCTCTCAATGCCAACCTGATTCAGGCTGAAAAACTGATTGGGCGCCAGTGCTTTCATGCGTTCATATACACCGTATCCATTTGCACCGTTGGCTTCGGTAAACGTCAGGAGCAGCGTTGTCAGGGCATATTCCATCGTTGCTGCTGCACGTTCATTGCCCAGTTCACGCGCCCGTTTGTTCAATGGCTTAATCAGTGTCATGTACGGCAGCACGCTGCCGAGCAGCTCACCGTTATTCTCTTTCGCGATAGCTGGCAGATATTCTGCCGCATATTCCAGAAGCGCATAAACTGCGTTTACATCCGCTTCCGTGCAGCCGAGGTTCTCCGCTTTTTCCAACAGAGATACCAGCAGAATCACCATGGTTTTTACGCCGTTCTCCGGCAGAGTACCTGTCGACAGCACTGCAAGCGCCTTTGACGCTTCAACATCTTCCAGACTGGCGTTTTTTACGATCTCTCCCATGGACATCGTAAGCTTACAGGTGCCTGCGGCATCCCGGTATTGAATCCACTTTCCATTGCCATAAGCACAGGCGGCAATATCTCTCAGCTTGAACAATCCGCTTTTCAGCGACTGCTCTGCTGCAATCGTGCGGGGCATTCGTTTCAGCATAATATTAACTGTATCTCCTTCCCTGAGTTTACGGTTCTACATTCGTTCTGCGCAGCTCATCCTGCACTTCGTGAATGTCTAATTCCAACGGCTTTTTGTTCTGTGCAACACACATCGCGGCAACAATACCCATAGCATGCCCCATATTCATTACAATCGGCATAACACGATAGCTGGAGTGCGCCTTATGCGTACCCGAAATATTGCGTCCGTTCAGCAGAATACCTTCCACCGTCTTTGGTACAAAGCAGCGCAGTGGGATCGTATACGGCTTCGGCTGCTTGAACGCCTTGTATTCACCATTGGCATCCAGTCCGGCGCCTTCTACATTGTGCAGATCAAAGAAGAAATTCGACTTGGTAACTACCCAGTCTTCAAAGGTACGAGCCTGCGCAATATCCTGCTCGTTCAGCTGATAATTCGCCTCAAACCGGCGGGTTTCACGCACACCGATCACATCGGCACTGTCGATCAGATAACAGCCTTCATATCCCGGCACATGGCGGCGCAGAAATGCAATAATCTCGGGAAGCTGCTTTCTGCATACGTATTCAGCACGATTCAGATCTCTTGCATTTGTGCCGTCCACATCGGTCATATTGCTCATGTTGACTGTGACAACGCCGGGGAGCGACGAAGGATACAGCAGGATATGACCTGCCGGAGAGGGTAATTCCTGACGACCGAGTGTTTGCAGATCGCCTTCCGGCAGCTGGACCGTATCCTCAAAGCCCCAGAAGAACATGGCGCGATCCATATCTACGCCGGCAACCTTGAACATGATCGTCATCGGCTGCATACCGCCGTCCGTCGAACGTCCCTTTTCAAACGGAACGCCCGCACGTGCGGCCACGTCGCCGTCGCCGGTCGAATCGATCACCATTTTGCTCAGGATCGCTTCCCGACCGGATTTGCTCTCTGTGATTACACCCGCAACGCGGTTTCCCTCCATAATGACATCGCTGAAGCCTGTGTACAGCTGTACATTAACGCCGGCCTCCATCAGCATATCCAGCATCAGAATACGCAGTTTTTCCGGATTGATGACCTGCTCCGCTTCACAGTCGCGTGCCTTTTCGCGCAGCTCTTCAAAGCAGCCGCCGTCCTGTCTGCCGGTCCAATGACTCATAATGCCCGTGGTTGCCACGCCGCCGACCGCGCCGTATTGCTCGATCAGCATCGTTTTTCGTCCCATGCGTGCTGCGTGCAGGGCGGCGCCGAAACCTGCGGGGCCGCCACCTACAACAAGGACTTCCGTTTCTGCCGCAACCGGGATCTCCCGGCTCGGCTCAGTATAATACTTCATCTGAAACTCCTTTTTAATTTCACTCTGTTTTTTGCTTTTTTCTGTCCTTTGCTGCCTTGTAGAAGAACATTCCAATCGAAAGCACAGCCAGCGCAAGGAACAACAGGCTGAACGGCCGTGTTACGAAGATGGACAGAGAATTGCTGGACATTACCATCGAGTTGCGGAAATTCGTTTCCACCAGATCACCAAGAACTACGCCGAGGATGATCGGTACAACACCGAATCCAAGCTTGCGCAGCAGGAACGAAAACGCGCCGATGATGACCGCCAGAAGTACCTGGAATGTGCTGGCTTCGCTCGAATAGACACCGGTAATGCAGTAAACAATGATGATTGCGCTCATCAGCTCATAAGGAATGCGTGTGATATTGGCATACAGCGGGGTAAACACACGACCGATAATCAGCATCAGGATATTGATAACGACAAGACCAATCATAATGCCGTACAGAATATCGCTGTGCTCCTTGAACATGGAGGGACCGGGCACCATGCCTTGCAGCATAAATGCACCCAGAAGAATTGCCGTACAACCGTCACCGGGCACGCCCAGTGTTGTAAGCGGAATCAATGTAGAACCGGTCGTTGCATTATTGGCTGACTCGGTTGCGGAAACGCCTTCGATCTCGCCGTGACCGAAATGATCACGGTATTTGGAGGTCTTTTTCGCCTGATCGTAGCTGATAAAGGCTGCAATGCCGCCGCCTGTACCCGGGATAGCACCCACAATCGTACCAATCAGCGAAGAGATCGTCATCGTTTTGAGGCAGCGCTTGATCTCTGCCCAGGACAGCTTCTCATGGTCCAGCTTCAAATGCTGCTTACGCGTTGCATCTGTACGCGGATTATAATCCGAGCGGCTGAGCAATTCGGCAATTGCGAACAGACCGACCAGCGTAACGATCAGCGGGATACCGGCGCCCAGTCGACGGACACCAAAGGTAAACCGAAGCGTACCGCTGACCGAATCCTGTCCCAGCAGTGCAATGAAAATACCGATCAGGCCGCCGAGCAGACCCTTGATGATATTGCCGTTCGAGATGCTTGCAATAATAGACAATCCAAACACTGCGATGCAGAAATACTCCGGAGGGCCAAACATCTGTGTGAAATGTGCAATTTTCGGTGCAGCAAACAGCAATACCAGCGCACTGAACAGGCCACCGAAAAACGAGGCATACAGCGCCATCGTCAGAGCCTTCAGCGGCTTGCCCTGCTGCGTCAGTGGATAACCATCCAGCACAGTCGCTGCGCTCGAGGGCGTACCCGGTGTATTGATCAAAATTGCAGTAATGGAGCCGCCGTATGTGCCGCCGCAATACAAGCCAAGCAGCAGAAGCATCGCCGGGATCGGTTCCATACTGTATGTAATCGGCAGGCACAGGATGATCGCAATATCCGCAGTCAAACCCGGAATGGCACCGATAATGATACCTGCCAGCAGACCGATGAAAATTGCAATGAAGCTCTCTGCCGAGGCCATCAGCGCCAAACCGGTCATCAAGTTGTCTAACATATGCGCTTCCTCCTTCTTATGGCAGAGTCACGCTCATTGCCTGAAATGCAAAGTACGCAACGATTACATTTGCACTGGCAATCGCATAGAACCACCATTTTCTCGTACCGAAATACAGCAGAATGCCATTGGCAAGCAGCAGCGAGGAAATGATAAATCCAATATGCGGAAGCAGCAGCGCGTATGCGATCAGCATGGCAATATAGATTACCGGTTTCAGCCGCAGCAGATTTTCTTTAGTGAAAATGGCTCCTGAAATCGTGTATTCGGTCTTTTCCTTGGACAGGATACCCTGCACCAGCAAGATCACGCTGCAAAGTATCATGCCGCGGATCAGAAGCGTCGGAACTGTTGCAGCAGTCACCGCGCTGGTTTCAAACGTCCGGATCTGCGATGGTATCAGAATATGCAGGGCAACAGAAACGATCAGAAACAGAACGCCTGTTATCATATTCGAATTTAGCTTTACTTTCAATCTTGTCACCTCTCACACCAGATTAAACAGACCAGCCTGTTACTGGAGCATCTCCACGTATTTGTCCATGCTGTCCATCTGATCCTCGATAAACTTCGTCACTTCGTCACCCTTGGCATCCCACAGCGGATAACCCATCTCGTCCATAAAACCGGTGAACTTGGAATCGGCATATACGTCATCGAGCATTGCATTCAGTTTGTCTACGATCTCCTGCGGAACGTCCGAGCGAACAGCCAGACAGTCCATGCCGGCAAATTCAACATCAACACCCCAGTCCTTGATGGACTTTACTTCACCGTACGGAGTCTTAACCGCTTCCGGATAGAAAGTTGCGACCGCCTGGATCGTACCCTCTTCCTGATGCGAGTAGTATGCCGGAGGCGTACCCAGACCGCAGTCTACCTGACCGGAAACCACTGCATTGATCGATTCTGCCTCGCTGCCCATAACGACCGGCTCCGCTTCGATACCAAGCGCCTTGAACATTGCAGAAGAAACAACGTACTGGTCACCGCCCGGGCCGGAGGAAGTTGCATACGTGATCTTATGCGTTTTGCCGTAGTTGATCAGATCATCAAACGTCTTCATACCGGATTTCTGCGGATTAGTGAGGATCATCAGCGAAACCTGACGCATACCGCGCAGCATAGTGAAATCAGAAAGATCATAGGATACATCGATGTACTTCGGAGTCAACGAAAATAACGGACCGTTGGCGACGACCATAGTATAACCGTCCGCATCCGCATCCATGGCATCCATCATGCCGATGGTGCCGGAAGCGCCTGTGTGATTTTCTACAATGATCGGCTGATCAAAATAATTCTTGGCCACCTCCGAAATCTTGCGGGCAATGACATCGGCACCGCCGCCGACACCCCACGGACAAATGACTGTTACCGGACCATTCGGGTAATCATCCGCACTTGCCGCAGCACCGCCGCCCTTTGCAGTGGAACCGCCGCAGCCCGTCAGACCTGCCAGCAGCATGGAACCTGCCATCAGCATAGCCATCAATTTTTTTCCTTTCATTTGCTTTTCCTTCTTTCTTTTTATAATTGAAACGCTTTTTCGCGTTTGCATACGTATTCAATTGCGGAGAACAAAAGAATTATTCTCCTGCTGAGGGACAGAATGTATCTCGGATGATCAATTTGCTGTCCAGTATATACCGGTAGGTATCCGGCAGTTTGTTCGATGCCATTGCCATGACCCATTCTACTGTTAAATTGATAATCTTGTCATAATCTATTGCCACAGTGGTTAAATGCGGCGTAAACCAGCTGCCCATCGGGATATTATCCGAACCAATCAGGACCACATCATCCGGCACCTGAATGCCCTGCTCGCGCAGTGCTTCCAGCGCGCCTAATGCCATCATATCGTTCTGCGCAAAACACGCTGTACCCGGCTGGAACAGTTCAATATGCTCCAAAACCTGCTGCGTAGCCTGCTTCAGGTTGTAATCTGCATGCAGAATGTGCGTATCTGACAGCTTATGCCCATGCTGATGCAAAACACGTGCAAAAGCTTCATGTTTATGTATAACGTCGATTCGATCCTGCGGTCCGATAATTTCCACAAATCGTGTATAGCCAGCTTCGCAAAACGTCTTACCGACCAGACCGCCAATCTGTGAATGGCTCGGGGCGATCATATACGACTCATCCAGTGATTCATTCGTATCGTAAATATAGATAAATGGAATTTTTGTTTCATGCAGTAGGCTTTTGACTCGCTCATCCACCTGCGGTCGGTTAAAGATCAGAGCATCAAACCGTCGATTACTGATACTCTTCTCGATGGAAAAAGACTCACCGTATTTCCCTTCATCGAACACCGGCACCAGATCCAGCCCTTCCTTGACAAGCTGCATACGTATGCGATAGTAAATATCACTTTGAATATAATGGTTTGCAAAGCCGGTAAAATCCTCTGAGAATACATATCCGATCACACCGGTGCGGTTGGTTTTTAACCCCCGTGCGTTAGTGTTAAACTGAAAAGAGTATTTGTTCGCTAGCTTTTTGACTCTTGCCTTGGTTTCTTCTGAAACCAGCGGACTGTCATTCAGGCAACGGGAAACCGTTGATTGCGACACACCAGCTAATTTGGCAAGTTCGACGGAAGTAATCGTTTTCAACTGTTTTCACCTCTTTGCATACGTATGAATTGCTTGTCTTATATATAGCATATTTGCAAAATAAACACAATAGCCAAACGAATATTTGCAATTATTTCGTTAGTATTATCCAAATTCCCATAGCTGTTTTTAGTACTCTTGCTCGTACCGAAACCAGACCGGACCCTGTTCGAGCTTCAGAAGCACTTTTCCCTTACGGCAGCAAAAATCAACTGATCTCCACGCCTGCCGCTGCCCAATAAACCCGAAGCACACAGCTGAATTTCAGGCTGTGTGCTCCGGGTTCTCTTTATGGCAAAATTGTGCGGTATCGGTCTGACAAGCAACGGATTTGATGGTGCAAATCCGGCTCAACAGGGAATTTCCCTGTGACCCTTTTGTAATTTGTCACTCCCAGTCCGTACCGTCTGAATTTCCGTCTGGTCGAACAGCGCCGTGCGCTCGTAGACGCGCGCCACTTGGCATCCATATTGGGGAAGATGCTCCTGCCGAAGGAGTGGTCAATGAGCTGCTCCTTCGGTGTTTTTCCAGCCTTGCCAATTCTGACGACAAGTTTTTTCGTTAGCAGGCTGCTGCACCCAGCCTGATTCAGCAGCTTCATCACAACACCGAACACTTACTGCGACAGTCTGATTTGCAGATGAAAAAGACCTGCCGCCTGTGAATGAAACTGCCTTCCGGCAAGACCATATTTTTCAGATGCATATCAAGTTCACAGATAGTAAGTCTTTTTATGTTCGGAACAGCAGCGCTTTCACGAGAATGCTGATACCACCGATGATAAAGACGATGATAACCGCCTTCTTCGCGCGTTTCTCATCAATGCGGCGGTCGATCCGGCCACCGATAGCGAGACCGATGATCGCCGCCGGGACAGAAATCGCGGTAATTTGCAAGGTGAAAACCGAGAACATACCGTTGTACAGATAGGTGATCGTGCGAAAAATGTTTTCGATCAGAAACACAAAACAGACATTTGTGCGGAACTGCTGACGGTTTTCGGCAATGCGCTCCATATAGGCGAGAAACAGCAGATTGATGCCGAACAGTCCCGCCATAAAGCCAGATGCGAACGAGATAAGCGTTCGTGCCAGCGCGTTCGGGCGGTGCGGTTTAGCACGGCCGCGCGTTGCCATTTCGATACCCAGTCCGATGATGAACACGCCGAGCAGCGCTTTGATGATCCACGGAGAGCCGAGCTTAAGAAACAGCGTGCCGGGAACGACGCCGAACATGATGCAGACCGCGACCGCTTTTTATCTCAGCTTTGCAAATTCTTCTTCGATCTTCTCAAGCTGCCCGGAAATCTTTTTGAGCGTTTGCGTATCAACGTTGCCGGAGATGTGCGCAAGCCGCGCCATTTGATTGATATTCACAGCGATGCCCTGCAGCTTCCGCCGCATGTCATGCTGAACATCTTGGTCAATCATCTTGATCTCTCTATTTTCGATCAGCAGACGGAAATACTCCGCCATTGTCAGGTCGCTTCTGTGGATTTTTCTCTTTAACATGAGCAGTTCTTCATCATCCAAACGCACAATGATCTGATGATTGCGTTTTCTCATTTTTCATTTTCTCCTTGTCGTGGCTATTCGGGGTTTCAGGGGAAATTCCACTGAGGAAACAGGTTTGTGGCTATCCAAAACCTTATGCTTGCGGAATCTTTAACCTTTAGTATAGTAAAGCACATTTCTGTTTGCCATACAGATGCTGTTTTCTTGCTTTTTTCTTCTCTAACTGCTGCTGCAGACCGTGAAAAATTTTCACAGGTACGATACTCTATTTCTGAATAAACCGGCGCTCCGATACAGGCTTCCGATCACAGATTTTGCAGGTTCCGAGGTTCACACTGCCGCGTCCACCATAAGACGAAAACGCTGTCGCTTTGTCCACCCGGCCGCAGTACCGGCATTTAACCCAGCGGTTTCCGTCCGGGTCAATGACCTGCGTTTCCTGCTGATTAAGCTGCTCCGCAAGCGTCTGCCGAAACGCTTCTTCTCTCTGTTTTTTCTGCGCGCGGCGGCCGGCCTCTTCCTTCTCGTGAACCAGTTTTTCCATCGCGCGCTGCCGCTCACTTTTCGTATTCTGCGGTCTGCGGACCGGCAGCGTCTGCGTTCGTTTTGGCCGCTGCTTTTGCTCGCGCTCTGGACGCTCAAGCAGCTCTTTCATCTGCTGTTCTCGCCGTATTTTTTCCTGCTGTACCTCGCGCTCAAACTCGCTTTTTTTCCATTCACACAGAGCAGCCAGCGGCGCGTTTTGATAGAGCAGCCGTCCGTACTCGCTGATCGAAAATTCACGCAGCGCGCCTGCTGCAAACTCGATCTCACGCCACAGACCGGTACAGTCCTGCGCGTAGAAAACCGCAGACAGCTTCGCCGTGGAATACTCCATCTCCTCAACGTCCAGCAGCAGACAATATCCCTGCCGCTCCTGCACTTTCATCAATGCTTCCGGATACTGACCGTTGCCACAGCTGTTCAACGCATCAACAATATAAATCAATCGAATACCGCTGCTGTTCGCACGGAGAATTTCCATCTTCTCGTCTGACAGATTCGCGCGGTTACAGCTGTAACTAACCGCAAGTTTGCTCGTCCGCGACACAAACGAAAACTCGTATTTCCGCGCCGTGTCTCCGACCAGACAGATGGGAACCCGCGTTTCCACATCGGACACGTTCAGCTTTTCATCCAGCCAGCATTTCAGCACGATTTTGGAATAGATTGAGTGCGGTCTCTCGGTCTCAGCAGTGCACTCGTGCTGTCTGGCGCTGTCCTTCAGACGGAAATGCTGTGCGCGCAGGTTTCTGTCTCCAGCAACGAGAATAAGGTTTGCACCGCAGCCGCATGGACAAAACAGCTCACCTTTGCGACTTCTAGTGCGAAGCGCGGACAGCTTGTCCGGAATATTGATCTGCTTTCCGTCAATGACTGTGAAAATACTCTCAATGCCGATGTATTTTCCGTCGCATAGGCAAACCGATCTTTGTACCATTTCGCTGCTCCTTTCGGTTATATTGTGAAAAAAGAACCTTTTCTTCTAATAGACTCTCAATTCAAAGTTTTAGCGTTGAACAGTTATAAATTTGTAACTTTATAACTTTATGTAGTCTTACCCAAATAGAAAAGCTCCGGTGCAGAAACACCGGAGCTTTTCTCGTGCCCCATGGACACTTTCACCATTTCTTATTAAAAGTATACTGCATAGCCGCAATCATTGCAACCATATTCGACACTCCTTGCTGCAATCCGACATCCATGGTATACTGTACAGGCTACCACCCCCATACAGGTAGAGGAAGGGGGTGTTCCAGTATGGAAATTCTCTCATCTTTTGTTATCTCTGTTGTGGCAGGTGTAATCGCCAATTACATCTGTAAATGGTTGGACTGAGATAAATAATCGGTAGCCAGCCTCAGGCCTAAGCCACCTGCTACAAAACGGAATAGAAAATCCCCCAGAGGTTGCGTCTCTGGGGGATTTTTGTGTCCAGTATGGACACTCTCATCTTTTGGCCTACTGATAGTATACCGCATATCAGTAGGCTTTGCAAGTATATCCGAATCAGAAAGTCTTATTCCGAGAAGTCAAACATCTGCTCCCCTACTGTACCTATATCCGGCTTTCCTTGCTGCAATCCAACCTCCATGTTATACGGTACAGGCTACCACCCCCATACAGGTAGAGGAAGGGGGTGTTCAGCATGGATTGGCTGATTTCCTTTATACTCTCTGTTGCGGCAAGCGTAGTAGCCTACTACATCTGCAAATGGATGGACAGAAAGTAAGCTGGTAGCCATCCTCAGGTTTGATCTGCCTGCTCCCAAAAGATAAGAAAAGCCCCGGAGTCGTGACCTCCGGGGCTTTTCGCTGTTCAGTATGGATATACTGATTTCCTTTTGCCTACCGATAGTATACCGCATATCAGGCGGCATTGCAAGTATATCCGGAAAACCCGGATTCATTCTAAAAAACCCAACTCTTCCGAGTATTTTTCAACTTCACCTGATTAAGATTGACATTCCTTATTTTCCATGGTATTCTTAATTACAGGAAAAACAAAAGAGCCGACGCCTGCAAGCATCAGCTCTTTGATAAACGGTATCCGCCACTTGGTGCTTCCAACACCAGCGGGCGGTAAGATCTCACTAGCCTGAGACCAGTAACGCGCCAAATGGCGCATACCGCTTACTGTATAATCATTATACATTCAACAAGCGGTTATGTCAATAAGACGCGCGTTTTTCGACAAAAATCAATTTTTCTGCTTAACACGGCACATTTTACTTGTGCAACATTACGAATTTTCGATTTTTGATACGAATTTAGACATGGTTTTTCAATCGTCTGGTGTGAGAGCATCAGACGATTTTTTGTTTCTTCTGCAAAAATCGACCATCGGAAAGGAGGGAAAGCAATGTCCGCAGCCGGCTATACCACAATCTACAACGAAGTTCTGCGCGACAGAACGCTTTCTCTCGAGGCGAAGGGTCTGTTTGCCGTCATCAAGTCTTTTGTCGGCCTGCCGGATTTCGCGCTCAGCAAGCGCCGTCTCGGCTATGCCTGCTCGGACAGCGCCTACCTGCTGAATGCGGCGTGGAAGGAGCTCAAGCAAAAGGGATACTTGCAGCACTATTTCTCCCAGTCGGAAAATGGTGCGTTCTGTCATGTCTATAACCTGATGCAGCACCCGTCCGAGCCGGTGGACTACGTCTATTCCCCGTCCATTGACCGCCCGAACGGTGATGTTGCCTGCATTTCCGGTGCGCAGCGCGACTACACCAACATTTCCACCTCGGTCCTGCGCGACAAGACCATTTCCCTTGCCAGCAAGGGACTGTTCGCCCTCGTCAGCCATCTGATGAAGATTCCCGACTTCGTTCTCCGTCCCGAGGGAATCCGCGCGTTCTGCATGGAGAAAGTAAAACATTTCTCGACACTCTGGAAGCGCTTCAAGATTTCCGGTCTGCTCAAGCAGCACCGCTTCCCTTCCGGTCAGGAGAATCACTGGACCTACGAATATAAGCTCTGCGAGACGCCCGATCTGGAAACCCCATATCTGACCAATTACCACATCGACGGCTCTGTCTCCACCGTAGCCACGATCGACGGCTTCCTGGCGAAGATCAAAACGCAGGTTTCCCGCATCCGTAAAAACGTGTGTGTTAACCAAAAGGACAAGCCGCGTGCCGTCCGCCGCAGGCTGCGCAAGCAGATCGAGCAGCAGATCAACGCCGACGCGCTCCGCCGTCAGTTCGGCAGCGAGCTGACCGGAACGGTCGTGACGGCAGTCTGCAACATCAAGTACGCAGACAAGCTGTTCATCAAGGGCGCTGCGGTCACGCAGGAGCGCCGCGAGCAGATCTCCCGCCGTATTTCTCAGCAAAGCATGGAACGCTTTCTGAACAGCGTCACGATCGACTTCGGCCGCATCGAAAACCCGGTTGCGTACTTACAGACTTCCCTGTATACCTACCATCAGAAGCTGCTGCAGCCTTCGCAGGCCGAGCCTGTCAGCACCGGCACACCCGAGCAGCCGCTGGCCGACTGGGAACTGGAGTGGCTCGAGCGCGTAAAAGCAAAACGCCATTCGCAGGAAACCGAATAACCTTTTAAGCCATGATTGACCTCATGGCTTATGGGCGTGCCCGGAAAATCATATTTCCATCCCCAAACACCGATGACGGCAGAAAAGCCGTCATTTTTCTTTGTCTGCCATACCATTACCCTGATTTTACAGGGTACTCTGTTTACAGGCAGTATGCTGAAAGACAAGATGCTTTTTGAGCAGATGCAAAACAGGCTGATATAGTAAAATCCTTACCTACTAAAACTTCTTTATTCAAACTTCACTACTCAATCTTCCTGACAGAAAAGGAGAGAAAAGAGTGAGAAATACACGATCTGAATGAATCTCTGAACATATAGAAAGAGATAACGTTATAAAGTTACACAGTCTTGACGTTATAACTGCACAGGTATATAATAAGAATAACGTTAAACAGTTATAACTTTATAAAGTTGAAAGAGGTGGAGAACATGTCTGCGATATTTGCACTGGCCAACCAGAAAGGCGGCGTGGCGAAAACCACAACGACCGGCATTCTGGCGGCCGGTCTGAAAAAGCAGGGCTTCAGCGTGCTGACGATCGACTGCGACCCGCAGGGCAACCTGTCGATGTCGGTAGCTGCCGAAAATCAGGACAGCGCAACCATGTACGAGGTCATGAAGGGCACGGTCTCGGCGCGGGAGGCCATCCAGCACACGCCCAGCTGCGATATCATTCCGGCGAACACCATCCTTGCGGGCATTGAGCAGGAGCTGCACAACGTCGGCAAAGAGATGACGCTCAGAGAGAAGCTGCGTGATGAGCAGACCGGTGTAGCGGAAGAATACGATTACATTCTTATCGACTGTCCGCCGTCGCTCGGCCTGCTGACCGTGAACGCACTGACGGCTGCCGACTATCTGCTCATCCCGACCATGGCGGAGACCTTTGCGGCGTCCGGCATCACCCAGCTGTATGATACTTACAAGTCGGTGAAGAAATACACCAATCCGGCGCTCAGGATCGACGGCGTGCTGCTCACGCGCACCGAGCGTACCCGCGTCACCAAGACCATTCAGGAGCTGACCGAGAAGATCGCGGACTACATGGGCGCGGATGTTTACCGCACGACCATCCGCAGCAACGTGATCATCAAGGAAGCGCAGGCTGTGCAGGAGAACGTGTTCGACTACATCGAAAGCAAGGCACAGACCAAGGGCGAGCGCGTTTCCGAGGCCAGCCGGAATTTTGTGAATGACTGTCTGAATTTCGTCAAGGAGTTTGTGGAGAAGGAGAGGGAACAGTAATGGCAAGACTCAGTGCAGAGGAAATGTTCAAGAATATGATCGGCCGCAAGGACGAGGAGCCGCAGCCGGCACAGGAAACCGCTGCCGCGCCGACTGCGGAAAAGAAGAAAGCCTCCACCGTGCAGGTGACCGTGCGTCTGCGTCCGGAGCAGCATAAGCAGCTCAAGGCGGCAGCCTTCCACCGCGACTGCGATATGTCCGAGCTGGTACGGCAGGCACTCGATCAGTTCTTTGCGTAACGTTGTAAAGTTGTAACGTTAGAACTTTATATGCAAGAAATTCCGACAAAATAAGGCGTATTTTGTCGGAATTTTGTATTTTATAAAATATTTATCTAAATAAAAGTTATAACTTTACAACGTTATAAAGTTATATACTATTGATTTACAGCGTCACATCCACCTTCCATCTCATACGTTAGAACGATTTATATTCGGATTAGACGGATAGAATATAGGGTATGGTCCGAGGAGATTTATGTTATTTGCTTAGACTCAAACTGTAGACGAGATAGCGGTCAGTTGACACTCTCGGTATTTGAAGCGGTAAGCGATTTGGCATCTGACAGCGGGGCGTTTACCATCAACCCGACCGCTCTCACTGTGACGCCGAACCAGCACTGCACCAGAGCGCAGATTATGACGTTTCTATATCCGCTGTAAGGCAGCAAATAAGTAATGAAAAAAGGAGAAACTGCGGTTGCAGTTTCTCTTTTTTCTATACCGATCAGAGCGTAAAGTTATAAAGTTACAACATTAAAACGTTACAACTTTTCGCTCTGCTCACCCGCCAGATACCGTTTGAGCAGAAACGCGCAAAAGTACGGGAACGTATAAATATCGTCACTAAACCCGACATTCCCGGCGGTAAATTTGATGCCATAGTGAATATCCTCATACTTATCGCTGGTGATGAGCGTGCGGAGAGATTTCGCCGTGCCTCTCTGGGCCTTGACCTCGACCGGAATGAGCGCGGATGCCGTGCGGACGAAGAAATCCTGCTCGAGTGTGGAATCCTCGCGCTTGTAGTAATACAGCTGATACCCGGCCTTGACGAGCGCTTCACCGACTACATTCTCATACAGCGCGCCCTTGTACACGCCGAGGTTTTTGTTGGCGCGCAAGTCCTCCTGCGCCTCCTCATCGAGCATGGCGACGAGCAGGCCGCTGTCCGCAAAATACAGCTTGTACTTTGTCTCGTCGTAATTGCCCTTGAGCGGCAGTTCCGGGAAATTCAGGCAGTAGCAGATGTTGACCATGCCTGCGTCGTTCAGCCACTCAATGCAGCCGCGGTAATCGCGGAAACGCGCACCGGACGCGACCTTGGAAATCTGGAATTTCTTGTTGTCCTTGGCAAGCTGCACCGGGATGTGCTGAAACACGTTCAAAATGCGGGTCTGGTCCATGCCGTCCGCGTATTTGCGGATGTCCTCCTTGTAGTCCGCGATCAGCTGGCGCTGGGTTTCGAGTGAGCCTTCAAACGTGCCCTTTTCGATGAACTCGCGGACAACGGCGGGCATGCCGCCGAGAATGCAGTAGTTGAGGAACAGCTCGCCGCAGACCGACATTTCCAGTTCGTTGAACGGCGTCAGCGTGCGCATGTGCGTCAGCATATCGTCGATAAAGGCGTTGTCGTAGCCGCCGGCCCACAAAAATTCCTCAAAGTCCAGCGAGAACATTTCGTAATCGGTCTTATAGCCGACACTGTTGCTCTCAATTTTACGGTAGTTGAGACCGAGCATGGAACCGCTGCAAATGACGTCGAACCGGCCGTCGATCTTGAAGAATTTGAGCGCGGTCGCAATATCGGGGAACTCCTGCAGTTCATCGAAGAAAATCAGGGTTTCGCCCTCAATAAACCGCTTAGAAGGGTCGATGCGCGAGATATTTTTGATGATATCCGCCGCTTTGTAGCCGTCTGCGGTGATCATTTTGTACTTTGGCTCCTCCACGAAGTTGATCGTGATAACGCTCGTGTAGTTCTCCGAAGCAAAGCGCTGAATGGATTCGGTCTTGCCGACCTGCCGCGGCCCTTTGACGATAAGCGGCTTTTTATCCGGATTTGCTTTCCATTCCGACAGAAAAGCGTCGATTTTACGTTTTAGATAAAGCATTTGGGTTCACCTCTTATGAGGGTATTATACCCCGACAGAGGAAGAAATGCAATTGCTAGCACAAAATTAAAGGGAGAATTTTCGGTTAATTCACATTTTGTGAGCGAGTTATTACGATTTAATCACATTTTCGAGTATCTGCTGCCGTGCGGCAGAGGATGTACAGTATCGGTTGAGTTGGTGCCGGCCTGTCTCAAAACCTTCAAGTATTGCCACCGGTTGCAAAACTCAGCGTCATAAGTTATAATGTAGGTATCAAAACCTATATTCAAAACTCGCGGTGTCAAAACCGGGAAAACGGGGGAATTTACATGACATTCGGCTACGCGAGAGTATCCACCAAAACGCAGGCGCGCGACGGCAACAGTTTGGACGCGCAGCAGGCGGCGCTGACGGCGGCGGGCGCGGAAAAAATCTACACGGACACCTTCACCGGTACGAAGATCGAGCGCCCGGAGTTCGACAGGCTGCGCGCGCAGCTGCGAAAAGGCGATGTGCTCATCGTGACAAAGCTCGACCGCCTCGCGCGGTCGGTGTCGCAGGCGTCCGGTCTCATCACCGATATGATCGACGAGGGCATCACCATCAACGTGCTGAATCTTGGCATCCTGTCCAACGACTCGGTGAACACGCTGCTGCGCAACGTGCTGCTGTCGTTCGCGCAGTTCGAGCGCGACATGATCGTCCAGCGCACGCAGGAGGGCAAGGCGGTCGCGCGCGCGACCGACCCGAATTTCCGTGAGGGCCGTCCGCCCAAATTCGACACCGAGCAGCTTGACCATGCAATGGCTCTGCTTGAAGACCATTCCTACGCGCAGGTCGTCAAGCTCACCGGCATCAGCAAGTCCACGCTCATCCGGGAGAAGAAACGGCGGCAGGCGTGATGCCGCACGGCGCTATATACAATAAGATATCTGTGCGGAGCAACGCAGACAAAACAACCGAGCGGCTGAAAATGCAGTCGCTCGGTTGTTTTGCGTATGATGCAGAGGTTTCCGACGTCTTGATTATTTAGACCACGGAAACCGGATCGGAACCGGAAACCAGGGGTTGTGTCTTGTGCAGGTAACAGTAATGAACCGGATAAAATTTTCCAGGATACCGAAACGCTTGACGTAGACCCAAGTATTTAACGGACATCCGCGGCTGCGAGCACCTCTAACATGGCAGCGTACTGCGTAGACCAGATCTCCATCGGGTCCTGCTCGATCCCGTAAAGTCGTTTCCTCAAGCCAGCATATCCGGGCGTTCGCCAATGACCTCGCGGTATCGAACTGGCGATACCCCCACCAGACGCTTGAACATCCGGTAAAAGTAATTGCGGTTGATCATGCCGACCCGACCGCCAATATCGCCCGCACTGTCCTCCGTTGTGCGGAGCAGATGCTGCGCTTCCCCGATCCGGCGGCGCACCATATACTGAATGGGCGGCAGGCCGAACTGCGCCTTGAACATATGGATCATGTGGCTGGTCGAAACGTGAAACCGATTGGTCAGCTCGGTCAGCGAAAGCTCATCGGCAAAGCACAGGTTCAAATGCTGCAATACCTCGGTTGCAAGCGAGAATGCGGCATCCGGCGCACACAGCTCGAAGCCATGCGCCATAGGCGCCATCTGCATCAGAAGCGCATCTAAAAGCGGTGTCCGGGCGGCAGCCGTGGTCTGTTCCGAGTAGAGCAGCTGCAGCAACGTCCATGCCGGTGTTCCCTGTAACTGCGGAAACTCAAACATCGCCTGTCCGTCATCCGCGGCGGAAAATTCCAGCATCAGACAGGGTGCCTGTACGAACGGCAGCTCGTGACAGACATTCGGCGGCAGCAGCAGCGCGCCGCCGGGTTTGATCGGCAGACAGCGGTGCTCGGTTCGCAGAATGATCTGTTCCCCGTCCGCAGCAAGCGAAACAAACAGCACCCAATCCTCCGAGGCGCAAGGCAGATAGTTGCCGCCCTTATCCTGCGGATGAATCACACATTGCTGCGTTAGTCTGACACGGCGAAATGTCGGAAGCAGAACAGACATAATACCTCCTGACCCGGATTAAAGCAAATTTTCGATATTGTGTCGCAGCAGCACCCGAATATCGGTATGGTAAAACTCCTTCGGCGGCTGCTGTTTGAGTTGAATGTAATCGGCCAGCAGGGACAGCGGCAGTGCGCCCTGCTGCACCGCATCCTGTCCGATGACAAAATCCGCAACACCGCGCCGAAGCTCGTACAGGTTGGCGGGGATCTCATCGTGCATGATCAGGTGCACCCCTCGTGCGCGGCCGGAATCGACCAGCGCGCTGCATACGCCCGCATAGCCCGGTGTGATCGCGTAGATACCGGTCAGATCGGGAACCTCCTGCAGCAGACGGAGTGTATGCTCGTAAACCACATTGCTGTCATCGTTTGGCAGCATGACCTCCCGCAGCTGAAGCGACGAATCGGGGGTAAGCAGCTCCTCCTTAAAGCCCTTCAGACGTTCGCGGAACGCACTGTGATACATCCAGGACGAACTGATCGTAACCACCGTGCCGCTCTCCCGCGTCACCAGACGCATCAGCTCGGCCACTGTACGGCCGGAAGAAAGGTTTTCCTGCCCGACATAGCACAGCCGGTGGCTGTTGGGCAGATCGGTGTTAAACATAACGACCGGTATTCCGCGTTGGTCGATCAGCTCGTTGATCTTGGTTTCGACCAGCAGACAGTCGAGCGGCGTGATCGCCAGCGCATTGATATGATGCTGCTCGACCAGCTCCTCGATCATCGAGACCTGCTCGACCGGATCAAGCGAGGGCGACAGCCGGAAGATGACCTCCACGCTGAACGTAGCCAGACGGCGGGCTTCGCGCCGGGCGGCATCCAGAACGATCTGCATGAACGGGGTCTGCACCGAAATAATGATCACGCCGATGCGGATCGGATGCGATGCGCGGGACAGTGCCAGTCCGGCACGGTTGGGGGTGTAGCCATATTCGTTGGCTACCGCCTTGATCCGCTCCGCCACCGCAGGGCGAACATTTCCTTTATTATGGAGTGCCCGATCGACTGTACCGCGGGACACACCGCAAATCTCAGCAATTTGATTTAGGGTAATTGCCATATGATATCACCTCTGTCAGAACGGTTCTTTCCCGTTTTTATAGTTAAAGCATAACATAATACCCCTAATAAGTCTATATCTAAAGTGAATAAAGCGGTATTCACAATATTGTTCACGTGTACGGATTCTGCTCATTCGCGCCGTGCACGCAAAAATGCACTCTTTTCCGAACCTTCCATGTTTTGTTCATATTTTCATACAATGCATCTGCCGTAAACGCCATAAAACGAGCAAAATACGTGAAATCCGAAACGAATACCGAGTTGTTATGAGATTGAACTAACAGTCAGATCCCGCATCTGAGGCGGGTAGTTTTGCATAAGCGATTCCCCCGCTCTGTCGTGCAAAGCCTATAAAATCACAATTTTGTGCAGACAGAATCACCAGTTTTCATAAGATTCGTCTGTGCGGTTTGGTGAAAATTCAAAAAGCCGGTTGACGCACATCGAAAAAGAGTGTAAAACTAAATCAAGGCAAGCGTAAATCGCATTTTTCAAAAATGTGAACGTGTACGGCTAAGAAAAAAGTTGAGAAAGACGAGGTAAAAGCAAATGAAAAAAAGACTTTTCGCAGGATTTATTGCATCGGCAATGATGGCATCCATGCTGGCAGGCTGCGGCGGCAGTTCTGGTTCGAATGGCAACGCACAGGGTGGAGACAAGGCATCGGGCGATGGCTATAGCATGACGCTGATTATGTCGCTGCGTGATGAGTTCCTGAGCACGTTGGAAGCTGGCTCAAAGTCGGCGGCTGATGAGCTTGGCGTTACGCTCGCTTCGCAGGACGCACAGAACGATACCGGCAAGATGCTCCAGTTTATCGAATCTGCTAAAAATGCAGGCGATGACGCAGTGCTGATCAATCTGGTAGATGCCGCAACGGCACAGCAGTGCATCGAGGCTGCCGGTGATATGAAGGTTGTTTTCGTTAACCGCGCACCGTCCGATACCAGCGTTCTGGAAGCAGGCAAGTCCGTAGCGGTTGTTTCCAATGAGAACACCTCCGGTTACTATCAGGGTGAATTTTTGGCTAATTACTTCAAGGATAAGGGCAAGACCGAGATTAAGTATCTGATGCTGCAGGGCACGCTGGGTCTGGTACATACTGAACAGCGCTCCGCTTCCGTACTGAAGGCATTGGAGGACAATGGCATCAAGGCAACGCAGGCGGCGGCTCCGCTGGTTGCAGATTATGACCGTGCAAACGCAATGGACATGATTTCTCCGCTGCTGGGCAACACCGAATTTGACTGCATCATCGCGAACAACGATGCGATGGCACTTGGTGCGGTAGAGGCGCTGAAGGCTAAGGGCATGGATCCGACTTCGATCCCGATCGTTGGCATCGATGCAACGGTAGATGGTATTCAGGCAATCAAGGATGGTACGCTCGCGATGACCGTATTCCAGGATGCCAACGGTCAGGGCTATGGCGCTGTGAAGGCTGCAGTTAATCTGATCGAGGGCAAGGCAATCAACGATGGTACGGATTATGAAACCGATGAGACTGGCAATATTTGCTGGGTACCGTTCGAACCTGTTACCCCGGACAATGTAGCAGATTACGAATAAGCACACAGTCAGGAGGAAAGGGACATTGAAACGATGTCCCTTTCCTAAATCAAACAAGATAATGGGGTGAAAAGCAGTGAGCCAAGAATATATCCTCGAAATGACCGATATTGTCAAGGAATTCCCCGGTGTACGCGCACTGAAAGGCGTACAGCTCAAGGTGCGGCCCGGTACCGTTCATACGCTGATGGGCGAAAACGGCGCAGGCAAGTCTACCTTGATGAAATGTCTAATCGGCATTCATCCGCCTACATCCGGCAAGATTGTATTTGAAGGCAAGGAGATCCAGTTCAAAAATACGCTTGAGGCACTGAATTCCGGCATTTCCATGATCCATCAGGAGCTGTCTCCGGTTCCCGAGCGCAGCGTTTGCGAAAACCTGTGGCTGGGCCGCGCACCGCGCAAGGGACTGATCATCGATCATAAAAAAATGCGGCAGGACAGCATTGAGCTGTTCAACAAGCTGAATCTGGACGTTGATCCGGATGAGAAGATGGGTAACCTGACCGTTGCAAAGATGCAGATGGTTGAGATTGCCAAGGCTGTATCCTATGACAGCCGTATTGTTATCATGGACGAGCCTACGTCCTCGCTGACCGATGCAGAGGTCGAGCATTTGTTTCGCATTATTGCAGAACTCAAGGAAAAAAATGTTGCTATCATTTATATCTCGCACAAAATGGACGAAATCTTCCGGATTTCGGACGATATCACGGTTTATCGCGACGGCGAATACATCGCTACGGATCGCGCGGAAAACCTTAATGTAGACAAGGTTATTCAGTTGATGGTTGGACGCGAAGTGAACAACATGTTTCCCAAGGTAGAGTGTCCGATCGGGGAAACCATTCTTAAAGTGGAAAATTTGTCTGCCGGCCGCGCAGTTAAAAATGTTTCGTTTGAACTGCATCGTGGTGAAATTCTGGGTATGGCGGGTCTGGTCGGTGCGGGTCGCACCGAGACGGCGGAAGCAATCTTCGGCATGCGCCATATGACAGGCGGCAAAATCTATAAAGACGGTCAGGAACTGCACATCAAGTCTCCTGAGGATGCGATCGCCAACAAGATTGGCCTGCTCACAGAGGATCGGCGCGGCAACGGTATTGTCGGCTTGCTGAGCATTCAGGATAATACGGTGCTGGCAAACCTGAAAAAGTACGGATTCCCGCTGAATCATAAGAAAATGCGCGAAGACACCGAAGAATACGTTAAAAAACTCAACACCAAAACGCCGTCTATCGAAACGCCCATTCAGAATCTGTCGGGCGGCAATCAGCAGAAGGTGCTGGTTGGGCGCTGGCTGCTGACCAATCCGGATATTCTGATCGTTGACGAACCGACACGCGGTATTGATGTTGGTGCAAAGGCAGAGATTCATTCGCTTATCACAAAGCTTGCCGGTGAGGGTAAGGCCATTATCATGATTTCGAGTGAGCTGCCCGAGGTCATGGGTATGTCCGACCGTATCGTAGTTATGCACGAAGGCATTATGACCGCTATCCTGGATCGCAAAGACTTCTCGAGTGAGCTGATTCTCAAATATGCAACCAGCGAGATACCATATCAGCCTGCTGCGGATGAACAATAAGAAAGAAGGTACATGGTATGCAGAAAACATTTAATACGAAGAAATTCTTGTCCCAGAATTCAATCTGGCTGGTATTGATCGTGTTGGTCATCATTATGAGTATCGCACAGCCCAGCTTTTTCTCGGTGGATAACCTGCTGACACTGCTCTCCGGTGAGGCAGTCAAGGGTATCATGGCCTTTGGCGTTATGTTCGCAATCCTTTCTAAAGGTATCGACCTGACGATCGGCGCATCCGCTGCGTTAGTTGCGTGCATCACCGCTTCGCTCGTGCAGCCAGAAGGCTATGCAAATGCCATTCTGCCGGGTGTGGGCACTCTGCCAGCTCCGTTGGTTATCCTGATTGGTCTGGCACTTGGTGCAGGCATTGGCGCAATCTACGGCGCGATCATTGCTTATACCAAAATCCCGCCTTTTATCGCTACTCTCGGTGCACAGTTGATTTGCCGTGCAGGTGCTAAAATGTATACGAACCGTCCGGTTTCTAACCTGTCTGAGCAGTTCCGTTTCCTGGGTGCGTACCGTATTGGCGGCGTATTCCCAATCATCATCGTTGTTTTTTTCGTAATGTTCGCAATCTCGGCATTCCTGCTGACCCAGACACGCTTTGGTAAGAACGTATATGCTATCGGCGGCAACGATCAGGCGGCCCGCGTAGCTGGTATCAATGTTGAGAAGAACCTGATTCTGGTTTACATCTGGTGCTCGCTGTGTGCTGCTATCGCTGGTATGCTGCTGGCAGGCCGCGCAGGCTCTGCGGATCCGGCAAACTCCGGTTTGAACTACGAGCTGGATGCGATTGCGGCAGCAACGGTAGGCGGCACCTCTCATACCGGCGGTATCTGCCGTGTATCCGGTGTTCTGGCAGGTATCCTGATCCTTGGCGTTATCAATAACGGTCTGGTTATGCTGAAGGTAGACGATAACATGACCAACATTGTCAAGGGCGTTATCATTGTCGGTTCGGTTGTACTCGACATGCGCAAGAACGCAAAGCGCGCGTAAAACAGACACACACAATCTCTCTTCTCTTTCCGAGTTTTCAGGGGTCGCAGCAATGCTGCGACTCCCGAAATACTCGCACATAATCCATTAGACTTGAACTCTGCCGTACAGCGGCATATTTTGAAAGGATGAGCTTTATCATGGAAAATCTGAACATTGCACTGATCGGCTGCGGCATGATCGGCCGTGAGCACATCGAGCGTATCCAGAACCG
>ENA-UPWP01000423-UPWP01000423.1-human-gut-metagenome-genome-assembly--contig:-NODE-423-length-39346-cov-7.887825_pt1 | contig 39346 bp, 40 predicted proteins | sample MGYA00250052_ERZ773380 | MGnify/ENA primary metagenome ERZ773380 (study PRJEB29103, sample SAMN06112063) | human gut metagenome | biome: human gut; feature: ankylosing spondylitis patient; material... | reverse complement strand
AGAATTAACAGAGCAAGCTGGAGGATTATCGAAACTATATTATTACGGTATCCCCAACGCAAGAAAGAATATGAGGAGTACATATCGGACATTATGGCATCACCGGCGGGAGGCAGCAGTCGTCCGTTGGATTCCAACAGGGAAATAGACAAGGCACAATCTGTCACTGAGGCCAAGGCCCTGAAAATGACATCGGTATACCATGAGCGGATTAAGAAAGAGATTGAGGCAGTGGAATTTGTATATAATTCCCTGAAATCAGAAGAGCAGAAGGTAATACGGATCAGGTACTGGAGCAAAGGTCTCAGAGCACCGATTCCCTACTTAAAAATCGGTGGTGCCTCGTACAGTGAGAGACAAATGAAGAGGATAGTTTTTAAGACAATAGAACAGATTGGAAGGTATATTGGGGAGTTAAAGTAAAAGATGGCATGATTTCGCATGTCAAATGTGATAATATTGTATCGTGATAAATTAGTGACAGGGCAATGCAGATAATCTGCGTTGCCTTTTTTCGTGGAGTTGCACCGGTGCAACAATAGAAGGGTGGTGTTGCAGGATGGCTAGACTCAATGCCAAGCAGAAAAGGTTTGTAGACGAGTACCTCATCGACCTGAATGCAACGCAGGCAGCTATCAGGGCCGGCTATAAAAAGACGGAGTACACAGACACAAACGCAAATAAATTACTAGAAAATACTAGAATCCGGGAAGCTATTGACAAGGCAATGGCAGAACGGTCGAAGCGGACTGGAATCAATCAGGATCGTGTAATTCAGGAGCTGGCAAGGATAGCGTTTGTGAATCCGCAAAATGTAATTAACGCTGAAGATGGTTCCGTCAGGGAGGATGCAACGGAAGACGATCTCGCCTGCATTCAGGCTGTGAAAGTAAAAACCATGAGCGGTGACAAGGGATATTCTGAAGAAAGGGAAGTCAGGCTGAACGATAAAATGAAGGCTCTGGAACTGCTTGGTAAGCATCTCGGCATGTTTACCGACAAAGTAGAGCTTGATGCAGATCTGGAGCTTAATATCAATATTGACTATGGAGACGGCGAAAATGAATAAATGGGAAAAGTGGAACAGAATACTTTATGATGTTTTTTGCATAATTGCAATCATTGTAACACCATCATTTATTTTAGAACTATTGTGGGGTAATTACTACGATGAAGGTTAAAAGATTTGCAGTTGAAAGAATACCGATGGAAGTCGAATATATCCGGCCAGTAGCAGGGAGGCTGTACCTGCTTTTTCATTTTCATAGGCTGATAAAGTATGTAAAGTTTCAGCCTGTATTTTTGAATGGTCCGGTGTGCAAACCTATTTACAGACTGTATGTCCCGAAGATAGAGGTAAAAAAAGAATGAAGAAAGTTAACATTTTAGGAACTGAATACACAATACGTTTTGATGTTCCGGATGAAGAAATGCCGGAGAATTCTGATGGATGTATGGATCAGACCATTCATACAATCAAGCTGGCAAAATATGAATCGGATAGAAATTCTGTGAAGGATTTGGATGAGTACAGAAAAAAGGTATTAAGGCATGAGATTATTCATGCTTTTTTATATGAATCCGGAATGTGGAATTGCAGCGGAACCTCGGAAAATTGGGGAATGGATGAAACGATCACAGACTGGTTTGCTATCCAGTCTCCGAAAATATTTAAGGCATTCAAGGATGCGGATTGCTTATGAATGTAAATGTTCAGATGAACCCATGTTTTCGGGAAGTGGATCGGAGCCGGAAGCGGTATATTGTGATGAAAGGATCGGCCGGATCAGGGAAAAGCGTTGATACGGCACAGAATTACATATTGCGGCTGATGCAGGACAAGGGAAGGAACCTTGTCTGTATCCGAAAATCAGACATAACAAACCGTGACAGCACATTTGCGGAATTGACCGGGGCAATATACCGGATGTTCGGAGACAAGGCTGACAGATACTGGCAGATAAATATGTCCCCCCTGAAGATTACCTGCCGGATAAATGGTAATCAGATCATATTTCGTGGCATGAACGATGATAAACAGCGTGAAAAGCTGAAATCAATTACATTCCAGAAAGGAAAGCTGACGGACGTATGGTGCGAGGAAGCGACGGAGCTGACACAGGCAGACCTGGAGATCATTGATGACCGTCTGCGAGGGGAGCTGCCGGAAGGACAATTTTATCAGATCAGGATGACCTTTAATCCGGTGAACAAGAATCACTGGATCAAGAAGGTCTTTTTTGATCTCCCGGATCCTAATGTGATGACGCATCACAGTACTTATCTGGGCAACCGATTTATCGATGACGCATACCGGCAGCGTATGGAGAGGAGAAAGATCGTTGATCCCGAAGGGTATCAGATATACGGCCTCGGGGAATGGGGCGAAATAGGTGGTCTGATCCTTCATAATTGGAAAATCGGTGAATGTTCCAAGAATCCGGCTGACTATGATGATTTTGCAATCGGTCAGGACTTTGGTTTCAACCATGCAGATGCGATACTTCCACTTGGGATCAAAGATGATGTGATCTATATCACGAAAGAAATCTATGTATTCGAGAAAGACACATCCGAGATTATAGAGCTTGCAAGGGCGGCTGACATTCCGAGGAATAAACAGATGTGGTGTGACTCCGCAGAACCGGACAGAATCAGGATGTGGCAGAAAGCAGGATATAACAGGGCAAAAGGTGTTGACAAGGGTGGATCACAAGGATCTGTCAAGGCACAGATTGATTACCTGAAGCAGCACCAGATCGTGGTTGATCCGTCTTGTGTGAATACGATCAAGGAATTGCAGCAGTGGAAGTGGAAACATGATGAAAAAACAGGGGAATATCTTGATGAGCCTGTACCATTCCAGGATGATGCTATGGCGGCATTAAGATACGGCGTTGAAGGATGGCGGAAGCACAAGAATTGGCTCATATAAATGTGAGACTACGGCGAAAGAAGAGGTGGCAAGAGTGCTGACGATAGAAGAAATAAATAAGTTCATTCAGGATGATGCTTCTTCCGACAAGAAAACTTTTGCGAGGAAGGGACAGGCATACTATGACGGGGACAACGATATAAGGCAATACAGAGTGTTCTATTACAACGCAGATGGAAACCTAGAGGAAGATAAGACGAGGAGCAATGTCAAGATCCCACATCCGTTTTTCGCAGAGCTGGTGGACCAGGCAGTCCAGTACATGCTTTCCGGCAAAGATGGCTTTATCAGGTCAGATATTCCGGAGCTGCAGACAGAACTGGATTTGTACTTCAATGAGAACGAGAATTTTGTAGCGGAGCTGTCCGAGGTGCTGACCGGATGCCAGACAAAAGGGTTCGAATATATGTACTGCTACAAAAATGAGGAAAACAGGCTTTCTTTCCAGTGTGCTGATAGTATCGGGGTAATAGAAGTCAGGGCGAAGGATACGGACAGCAACACGGAATATGTAATCTACAGGTATATTGACCGGATCGAGAAGGGACAGAAGAAAATCAAGCGCATTCAGGTGTGGGATTCTGAACGGGTTTATTTCTATGTCCAGAGCGATGGCGGAGCAATCACTCTGGACGAATCAGAACAGATCAACCCCAAGCCACATGTATTGTACAAGGAAGAGGGCAAAAAAGAGATATGCTATGAAGGATTTGGATATATTCCGTTCTTCCGGCTGGACAATAATAAAAAGCAATTTAGCAGCCTTAAGCCTGTCAAGGACCTGATCGACGATTACGATATGATGGCAAGCAGTCTTTCCAATAATCTGATTGACTTTGATACCCCGATTCATGTGGTGAAGGGATTCCAGGGGGACAACCTGGAAGAACTGCAGAAGAATCTGAAAACCAAGAAGATCATTGGCGTGGACGATGACGGCGGTGTTGAGGTCCACACGGTGGATGTGCCGTACCAGGCGCGGGTGGCAAAGCTTGACCTGGATGAAAAGAATATTTACAGATTTGGCATGGGACTGAATACCTCCGGACTGAAGGATACCAATGCCACAACCAACATTGCAATCAAGGCAGCATATTCCCTGTTGGACCTGAAGTGTTCCAAACTGGAGATCCGGCTGAAACAGTTCCTGCGGAAAATCCTTAAGGTCGTCCTGGAGGAGATCAACAAAGAGGATGGCACCGACTATCAGATGAATCAGGTGTATTTCAATTTTGAACATGAGATCATGTCAAATGCTCAGGAAAATGCACAGATCAAACTGATAGAAGCGCAGGCAAGGCAGGCGGAGATCAATACGCTGCTTAATCTGGCAACTCAGATCGACAATGAAACTCTGATGAAGCTTATCTGTGAGCAGCTTGACATTGACTATGATGAGATTAAGGACAAGCTTCCGGATCCTGATGAAGCAGAAACTGCGGTGAGAAATGCGCAGTATAAATTGAACGGAGCAATGTTGGATGAATAGCAGACAAAAAGAAGTAATGCAGGCACAGCTTGACAGCGAAGAAAAGACACTAAAAGAATTAAAAAAAATATATAGCCAGGCATTGGAGAATTGTGAAGAAAAGATCCGAGAGTTGTCCGAACGAACGGACATGGAAAACCTGCAATCCATTATATACCAGAAGCGGTACCAAGAAGCACTGAAAGCCCAGCTTGAAGGAATCATGGCGAATCTACAGTCAAATTCCTATGCCACAGTGTCTGACTATCTTCACCGGTGCTATCGGGATGGTTACATTGGAACCATGTATGACATACAAGGTCAGGGTATCCCGATTATAATGCCAATAGATCAGCAGGCAGTTACGAGGGCTATTCAAACGGATTCAAAACTCAGCAGCGGTCTATACTCGAGACTGGGAGAGGACGTGAAGGCGCTGAAAACATCCGTGCGTGCAGAATTATCACGTGGAATTGCGTCAGGCTACACATGGAATGAAATAGCGGTGGAGATTGCAAAATCTTTTAAAAACACACCGTTTTCAAAGGCTTATAACAGGGCCATGACAATAGCGAGGACGGAAGGGCACCGGGTAGCAATCCAATCGGCAATGGATGCGCAGAAGGCAGCGAAATCTAAAGGAGCGGACGTTGTGAAGCAGTGGGATGCTACACTGGATGACCGGACAAGAGATACCCACAGGCTCCTTGATGGTCAAATCCGAGAAATCGGTGAAATGTTCGAGGCGGCGGGAAAGAAAACGGAAGCACCTGGAATGTTCGGGGATCCATCAGAGGACTGTAATTGCAGGTGTGCATTGTTCCAACGTGCACGTTGGGCGCTGGATGAGGATGAATTGAGCGTGTTGCAGGAGCGTGCGGAATTTTGGGATCTTGATAAAACTGACACTTTTGAAGAGTACAGGGAAAAGTATCTCAACATACATAAAATGAGAATTGAATTTCCCGATGATGTATATAAAGTGAAAGGATTTACAAATGCTGTAAAAGTGGAAGTTGACAATGCTATGAAAAAGTTGCAAACTGAATATGATATAAAGCTAAATTCGATTGTTGTAGAAGCAGCTGGAAAATCCGATGTGTTTGTTACGGGATATCATGACGGTGTTGTTGACTTGGTAATCAATGAAAACGCTGATTTTGGAAGGCTGATTTCAAGAATCCAGGATAAATATGAATCAGGCTACTTTGCGGGGAAATCATTGGAAGATTACCTTGCACATGAAATGGCACACTGCATGTTGTATCAGGATTGCAAAACGGATACAGAATATCAGGCTAAATATAGACAAATAGAGGGATTATATGAAAGCTTAAAAGGAATTTCCGGGTATGCGGACAAGACAAAATCAGGAAACGAAGCACTGGCAGAAGCTTTTGTAAGAGCAAGAAACAAGGAATCAATTTCACCGATGGCCAAAGTACTGATAAAATCTTATTTTGGAGGGCTGGAAAAATGAGTTTGACATTACCGAAATGTGATTTTTGTAAGCATTATATTGATCATAAGGGAAAGATGTGTTGTGATGCTTTCCCGGATGGAATTCCGCTCCAGGCGATGGTTGCAGATGAAAATGAAGAGTGTAAAAATGGGATAAAATACGAAGAAGAATAAAGCACTTTGCAGCAGATGCACGGTGCTTTTTTAGTGCACGGAACTTTGATGAACATTGTATATTAGGCATCCAATACGGGTGCCTTTTATATTGCCCGGAAGGGGGCGTTTATCCCTTCGAAAATATGTCCTGTCGTATGACATTTAAACTAGACTTTGCAGTGGCGGATACCACATTTAAAAACGAGGCAAAAGAAAGGAGCTTGATATGGAATTTTTAAAAGAAATCTTAGGTGAAACACTCTTTGCACAGTTCGAGGCAGCGATCAATGCCTATAACGGCAATGAAGCGAACAAAGACAGGCAGATTAAGATCGGGAACCTTGGTTCAGGTGAGTATGTCGGAAAGGGAAAATATGATACATTGCAGACATTACTTGACGGCAAAGAAACCGAACTGAAAACAGCAAATGACCTGATCGAAGAGCTGAAGAAAGGAACCAAGGGTGATGAGGGACTGCAGAACAAGATCACCGGATATGAAACCGAGGTGGCTGATCTTCAGAAACAGCTGAAGGAAACCAAGCTGAAATCTGCGATCAAAGTCGCACTTTTGTCTGAAAAGGCTGTGGATGTCGATTATCTTACGTTCAAACTGAATGAGAAACTGAACGAAAAGGGTGAAACCCTGGAACTTGATGAAAATGGAAATATCAAAGGCTGGGATGCACTGAAGGATGGACTGAAAGTGCAATTCCCGAACATGTTTGAATCAGCAAGTGGAGGGAAACTGAACGTCCTTGGTGATAACAGATTGCCAGATAATGAAGGTGATCGTGACAAGGCTGATCCCAAAACACTTGCGGAGGCGCTCCAGCAGCGATTTGAAAAAAATGATTAAAAAGAAAGGTTAAATTGGTGAAGTTTATGGCTATGACATTAGCGGAAATGAAAGTCGGTATGGCCGACAAAGTAAGTCAGCAGATTGTTGACATTTTTTTGAGAGAGTCTGAAATCCTTCAGATGCTGCCCTTTGATAACTGTGTAAGTCCTTCTGCGGGAGGCGGAAGCACCCTGACATATTCCTATGTGCAGAAAAAACTGCCTGCAACTGCAGAATTCAGAGCATTAAACAGTGATTACGCTGCATCCCAGGCAACGCTTGAACCGAAAACTGCAATACTGAAAATCTTCGGCGGAGCTTTTGAGATGGACCGTGTCCTGAAGTTGGCAGAAGGTAAATGGAATAACATGGCATATCAGTTCGAAGAAAAAATTGCGGCAGCAGTTTCCCTGTTCCATTACACGCTGATCAATGGTAATGGAACCACCCAGGCCAAAGAGTTTGACGGCCTTGACAAGATGTTGGCCGGCACGACTTCGGAATTCAACACCGGAGAGGGCAGTGTGATCGATCTGTCTAACATGACAAGCGTGAAGGCGAACATGGATCAGTTCTACGAAATGCTTTCGAATCTGATCAAGAAAACCAATGCAGATGCGCTCCTTATGAATACTGATATGATCAGCAAGATTCAGACCATTGCAAGACTGCTTGGTTATAAGACCGATACAGAGGAAGCGTTTGGCAAAAAGGTTGTCTCTATGGATGGTGTCCGGTTCATGGATTTAGGAAATCATTACACGGTATCCGGTGAAACTGTAACTGAAAATTCCTGCGTTAAGGCAGGGATCAGCAGAAACATTGGCGCTTCTGCAGCGGCAGTAACAGGACTGACTGATATTTATGCAGTCAAGTTTGATATTAACAATGGATTCCACGGAGCATCCCTGACGGGAACCAGTGCGATTACGTCTTATGTTCCCGACTTCAGCCAGCCCGGAGCAGTGAAGAAGGGTGAAGTTGAAATGGTTGCAGCAACCGTTCTGAAGAACACTGCCAATGCTGGTGTTCTGAGAAATATTAAAATCCTGTAATTGTTGAAACAAGGGGGAATGAGAATACATTCCCCTTTATAAGTTGAAAGGAAAAGGTGAATAATTATGGCAGCAAAAAAAGATTCTGTGAATGCAAAGAAATATAAGATCAGAGTTACTACGAATCCTGAGTTTTGCGGTATTGATGCCGGTGGAGTTCAGTTCGCACATGGCGAAGCGATCATTCCGGGAGGAAGAATGGTTGAGTGGTTCCGGGAACATAAAGGATATGAAGTCGTTGAAGTCGGAGAAGCTACTGAAGCCACTGAGGCTGCTGAATAATGAAGGGGGATTCCTGAAATGATAATGTCAATTAAGGAATTCAAAGAATTTGTGCAGACTGATATGGCGGAACCGGTGCTTGAGGCAAAGCTTCAGGCACTGGAACTGCTGATCAGAAAGTACACAAATAACAACTTCCAGCAGCGCAATATCCGCTTCAGGTGCCAGGTAATGGCGACAAAGTTGTATCTGACAACGGATTTCCTGCAGGTGGGAGACACCATACAGATATCAGAATCTATGTACAGCGATGGCGTATATGACATCAAAGAAATAGCAGATGGATTTATTACCGTTGGGAAAAAACTGTTCGATGAAGCAGAGATCCTTGTGACAAAAGTAGAATATCCCATTGATGTAAAAATGGGTGTCGTTAATATGATGAAGTGGGACATGGAGAACCGTGACAAGGTTGGGATCCAGTCGGAGACGATCTCCAGGCATTCTGTGACATATTTCAACATGGATGGGGATAATTCCCTGATGGGATATCCGAAGTCCCTGCTGGGCTTCCTGAAACCCTATAAGAAGCCGAGATTTTAAGGGGGGATTGACGTGATAGGCGGAAATACAACAGCACAGATTCAGACCAACACATCGGAAAAGAATGAGATCGGTGAAATGGTGCAGTCATGGGAGAACGCAGATACTATCACCGGATTCCTCGATCTGTCTTCCGGTGACAGCAAATATACCAGTTACAATGCCAAGATACAGGAATCAACGCATGTGTTTATTGCTGACTGGAAGCAGCTGGCAGCAGCTGTAAAGGCAGAAAACAGCAGGCTTGTGGATGAAGATGATCTTGTGTATGATATTTTGCTGATCGATGATCCCATGAAGCTCCACAGGCAGCTTGAGATCTATCTTAAATTTACAGGAGGACAGTGATATGGCAACAATCCAGTTTACGGATAACAGCGCACAGGTCAAGGCCGCTTTGGACGGTGCCATAGTTGCTTATCTGTATGAGGCAGCAGGAGAGCTGGAAGCACAGACCAAAAGAAACACCCGTGTTGATACCGGCAATACGAAGTCGAGCTGGTCATATCATGTGGATGAAGCCGCCGGGAAAGCGGTAGTCGGTTCCACGCTAGAAAATGCCATCTGGGAAGAATTCGGTACAGGTGAGTACGCCCTCCATAATGATGGCAGAAAAGGCGGCTGGAAGTACCAGGATGCGAAAGGCGGCTGGCATCATACCTACGGTAAAAAGCCGAACAGAGCTTTTCAAAAAGCTTTTAATTCGCTGAAGAATAAACTGATCCAGAGGGCTGAAAAAATCCTGAAAGCGAGGATGAAATGAGTAAGGAAGCATTGAAAATCATATCCGGAGCCATGGATGCCCTTGAACTGAAATACGGATTCATGGAGTACATAGTTCCCGGAGGAGAAGAATCACCGAAAACGTATTTCACCGGGGAATACCAGGAGACAGAACCGAACAGTGAAGATGGCCTGCAGGAAACGCAATTCATTTTGAACGGATTCAGCAGAGAACCATGGATTAGCCTAGAGAATGCCAAAGAAAAAATCAGTAAGTATTTTAATAAAGTATCCGGCAGAACGGTCATTGCTGAAAATGGATCAGCGGTGGCTGTTTTTTATGGCAGCAGTCTGGTTATCCCAACGGAGGATGCAGAACTGAAAAGAATTCAGATCAACCTAACAATTAAAGAATGGAGCGTGATTTAAATGAGAAAATCAGGAATTAACAGTCAGACCCCCAATGACTTCCTGTTGGGTGCAGGTGTTGTATTCAAAAACTTCAAATATGAATACAGCAAAGTAGAAGATGCAAAAGACGGTGCATTAGAGGTGGTGGCAGACGAAACCCCGGAAACAGACAAAACGATCCAGTTGAAAAAGATTACTAATCCCGGTGTATCCTTCATTAGCAAAGCTGAAGGATATGAAAATCCGACTGTCGGTGATTATGTCATGGGAACCTGGACAGATGGGGAAGATCATGTACTGGGAGCAACCAACGGGGGCAATAAGCTGTCTATCGTTCCCGAGATCACACCTATCGAGGTGGACGGAGCGGTTGTAGAGATCAAGGGACTGAACCAGAAGACAGGCGAAACAGGTACCCTTGAAGTGAACCTTGCGCAGCACACCGTTGACTCCATCAAACGTGCGATTGTCGGTAAGGAAGTAGAAAGCCTGATCAAGGGTTATACGCAGATCCAAACTAAGAGCCTGATCGAGCTGTCTGATTACCTTGACAACATTGCGTACGTCGGGACCATGACAGACGGAACAGAGATCATTGTAATCATGGAAAATGTAATCTGTTCTTCCGGACTCGAAGTGGAAGGAAAGAACAAAGAAACGTCCGTTGTAACTACTACATTCAAGGCAACGGCGGATTTTAAAAGCGGAGTGTATGACACGCTGCCTATTTATATTTTCTATCCCAATAAGACCAGAGCAACGGAATAAGAAAGGACCGATAACCTATGAGCAAATCAACAAAAGAAGCGAAAACTGAAGAATCTGCAGTAAAGGAACCGGTGGAAGAGGTGATCGAAAGACCGTATACCTTGCGGAAATTCAAAGATGGCGATCTGTTTCTGATTCTTCAGATTCTAAAGAAAATCGGAATCAAAGATTGCAAAGAAGCCTTCCTGCAGGTGGCATCTGGAGAAAAGACAGTGCGGCAGATTGGGATCCTGGCATCATTTGACCTTGCTGATATTCTGATCGGCAATCTGACCAAAGCAGAAGATGAGATCTATTCCCTGTATTCTGACATCTCTGGGATCCCGGTGGATGAAATGAAAGATATGGAATTCGGTACACTGCCTTTGATGATCTATGATTCCTTCAGCGAGGTCAAGAACACCTCTTTTTTCAAGGTGCTTTCCAGATTGCTCTAGTAGGAGAATATGAATTCATGGATTTGCTGTACTCCCGGTATAGCAATCCACTTGAATTCATGCATCTGTACACCGAACAAGGGCGGTTTGGGGAGTTTGTTACAGAAATCCTCGAAATGGATCAAAAAAGGAAAACTGAAGCTGCCAAAAAAGACGATGAACAGAAGCTGTGGGAGATCTATTTACACAGCATGGCGGATAAGCCCTTCAATGACTGGAAAAAAGATGTTTTAAGCAATAACGCAGGCAGTCAGAAACCGGTATCCCTATCAATGGATGAGGCACAGGTTGAAAACGCAAAACAACAGGCCAGGGGTATCTTACAGAGATTTTCCCCGGGATAAGAGCGCACGGAGTTCCGTGCGTTTTTTTATGCAAAAAATGAAAGAAGGGGGTGAAACCTATGGAGCTGTTCAAGCTTTTGGGAACCATTGCGATAACCAATGAGGATGCCAACAATGCGATTGATGAGACAACAGGAAAAGCTGAAAAGTCGGAAGGAAAAATGTCTTCTGCGTTTAAAAAGATCGGTGCGGCAGTGGCAACATATTTTTCTGCAAAAGCTATTGTTGATTTTGGCGCAGCCTGTGTAAGCACAACCGCATCGTTCGAGGATGCCATGCTTAAAGTGCAGTCCCTTTCCGGAGCAACCAAGGACGAATATCAGAAATTAACAGATGCGGCATTGGAATACGGATCAACCACTGCGTGGACATCCAAGGATGTTGCTGATGCAATGGGATATATGGCACTGGCCGGATTCGATACCAATGAGATCCTGAAATCTACATCAGGCATGCTTTCCCTCGCATCTGCCTCCGGCGAACAATTAGCAACGGTCACGGACATTCTGACGGATTCCATGACAGCTTTTGGGGATGGGGCTGATCAGGCTTCCCGGTATGCGGATGTGCTTGCAACAACGCAGGCAAAATCAAATACAACGGTTGGTCTGCTGGGTGAGGCATTTAAGTATGTAGCACCCCTTGCGGGATCCTATAAATATGAACTGGAGGATGTATCTACCGCCCTCGGAATGATGGCAAATGCTGGTGTTAAGGGATCTATGGCGGGTACATCGCTATCATCTATTATCACGAGACTGGGAACGGATACGGATGGATGCCGGGAGACCATCGAAGCACTTGGAGTTGAGTTTTACAACAGCGATGGAAGCGCCAGAAACCTGTCTGACGTGCTGATAGATCTGTCTGATGCGACAAAGGATATGGATGTTGCACAAAAATCTGCACTGGCCAAAACGGTGGCAGGCCAGGAAGCACAGAAAGGTCTGCTTGCAATCCTCAACCAGGGATCTGATGCGTATAAGGAACTGAACAAACAGATCAGGGAAGTCGGAGCATCGACGGAGTCCGAAGCAAAAGCAATGGCCGACAACATGGAATCCGGTATTGGCGGTGCGATAAGGTCAATACAATCTGCCTGGGAAGGATTCCAGATAAAAATCGGACAAAAACTGCAGGTGGCAGCAGAACCGGCTATCAGGAGACTTGCATCGTTTGTCACAGACAAAGCGATTCCTGCGGTGGATACAATCTCGGAGAAGGTTGAGAGTTTTTCAGAAAGCGCAAATGAATTTTTATCCCCGTTAATAGATGCATTCAGAAATCTGGGCGGTGCTATTTCTGCAGACGCTGAAAGTTCAACGTTTTTGCAGGATGCTTTTTCCGGTGCCGCAGCGATCATAGGCAATGTGTGGAATACGGTCGGGCAGCCTGTTTTTGATGCATTAGTATCCGGGATCAATTGGCTGGCAGATAACTGGGGACCTATATCTGATGCTGTTTCGGAATCCTTCTCAACCATGATGGAAATAATGTCGACGGTTTGGAACAATATCGGGAAACCTGTTTGGGATATGATTTTCTTTGTAATCTCAGAAGTGGCAGGAATGTTTCAGCGGCATATGCCTGAAATCATGAAATTTTTTAACGAAGCAGCTGCAGGAATCAAAGATACATGGGACAAACATCTAAAGCCTGCTCTTAAGGCCATTGGCGATATGCTGAGGAATGATGTAATGCCGGCATTCGAGTTTGTGTTTAAGACGATCATTGAGCCTTTGATTGAAACGGTATTCCAGACGATTGGAAGGCTGTGGAATGGTACTTTGAAGCCGATCTTCGACGGAATCATTGATTTCCTAGCAGGTACATTTACCGGAGACTGGAAAAGAGCATTCACGGGAATCCTAAACATTGTCACAGGAATATTTAATGCGATTCTGACGGCGATAGAAACGCCCATGAATCATGCAAAAAATGTGGTGAATAGGGCAATAGAGTACATCAAAGAAAAATTTAACTTTGAATGGTCATTACCGCAGCTGAAGTTACCACATTTCAGCATTTCAGGATCCTTCAGCCTGAACCCGCCATCGGTACCGTCATTTGGAATCGAATGGTATAAGAAGGCAATGAATGATCCTGTGATCATGAATAGCCCTACAGCGTTTGGAATCAATAAGAATGGTCAGATCATGGCAGGAGGCGAAGCCGGATCGGAAGTGGTTTCCGGAAAAGATACTCTGCTGCAGCTGATATCCCAGGCTGTCAGTGAAAAGAATCAGGAAATCATTGATACGATCAACAGACTGTTGGAATTCCTGATGATGTATATTCCGGAACTGGCCGGAATGAAGGTGGTACTGGATTCCGGTGCATTGGTCGGAGAACTTGCACCGGAAATGGATGAAGAACTTGGAAGACTGGCCACAAAAAACGGAAGGGGGATTTAATAAATGAATGGTGTAACATTTGGAGAAAAGCACAGTTTTGAAGATTTTGGACTGATTCTCTCTTCGAAATCCATCAGTCCCCCTGAGCCACAGACAAAGCTTGTGACAGTCCCACTGCGTGATGGCACTATTGATCTGACGGAATCACTGACGAATGACGTAAAATACAATGACAGAATGCTTTCCATGTCATTCAGCGTGATCGATCAGGTCAATATGTGGCCGAAGAAAATTTCAGCAATAGAAAATTTCCTTCACGGGCGGAGGATGAAGATCATATTTGATGATGATTGTGCATTCTACTACATCGGACGACTGAAAGTAAATAATTTTGAATCTGACAAGTCCATTGGAAAAATCGCAATCGAAGGAACTGTTGATCCATACAAATATGACGTTGTATCCAGCAATGACGATTGGCTGTGGGATCCTTTCGATTTCGACGATGGGATCATAAATACGTATGGAAATATTTCTGTCTCTGGAAGCGAAGTCGTATCTTTGATCGGAAGAAGGAAAAAGGTGTGTCCCATGATTACAGTGTCAAAAGATATGACAGTTACATTTGAAGGGAATACATATAACCTGAAGACAGGGACCAATAAAATATATGAAATATTGATTTCTGAGGGTGAAAACACACTAACCTTTACAGGGACGGGAACGGTATCTATTGATTACACGGGAGGAAGCCTATAAATGTATAAAGTATATATGGACAATAATTTGATGTATGATCCCAGAATAGAAGAACTTGCTTTGATCAACCCGGTTGTTAAGCTGGAAGAAAACAAAGCAGGTTCTTTTTCCTTCACGGTATCCCCGGACCATCCACGCTATGATGCCATAAAGAGAAGAAAATCTGTGCTGCAGGTATTTGATGACGAGGAACAGATTTTCAGCGGAGTTTGCACGGAAATTGAAAGCGATTTTTATAAGCAGAAAAAAGTGTATTGTGAAGGCGAATTGTCATATCTGAATGACTCGATACAGCGGCAGGCGAGATATCAGAAAATGACGGTGCGAGGTCTGTTGGAAAAATACATTTCCATTCACAATGCACAAGTGGAAGCGGAAAAGCGGTTCACCGTTGGAATTGTGACAGTGACGGACAGCAATGATTCGCTGTACCGATTCACAAATATGCAGAGCACAATGCAGGAGCTGAAGGAAGATCTGGTTGATGATCTGGGAGGTTATTTCAGGGTAAGACATCAGAACGGGGTTAAATACCTGGATTATCTGGCCGACAGCATGATTACAAATTCGCAGGTGATCAGGCTTGGCGAAAATCTCGTGGATTTTAAGAGCAATCTTGACACAGATGAAATAGCCACAGCAATCATCCCGTTAGGGGCAAAGTTAGATGAAACTGCCGTTGAGGGACTTGAAACCCGGCTTGATATCAAATCAGTGAATAATGGACTTGACTATGTTTATAGTGCGTCTGCGGTAGAGAACTTTGGTTGGATCTACAGAGTCGTGGAATGGGACGATGTTACCCTCCCCGCCAACCTGAAGAGTAAAGGGCAAAAGTACTTGTCTGATGTGCAGTTTGAGAACATGGTCATCGAAGCGAAAGCAATTGACTTACACTTTGTGGATGGTGCATACGAGAGGTTTAAACTGTCTGATCAGATCAGGGTGGTATCACCGTCACATGGCCTTGATAGATTTTTCAGGCTCACAAAGCAGACCTTGAACCTTACAAATCCCGAAAATGACACAATTACGCTTGGAAAGACAGAGAAGGTGTCCTTATCTGCCAAGACTGTGTCTGCCAATGAATCAATCAAAAAAACAATAGAATCTATTGTGCCATCGTCGAAGCTGCTGAAGCAGGCAAAAGACAATGCAACGGATCTGATCACGTCGGCTATGGGTGGCTATGTGTATAAAACTAACAGCGAATTGTACATCATGGACACCGATAATCCGGATACTGCCAAAAAGGTTTGGCGGTGGAACATCAACGGCCTGGGGTATTCTGCTACGGGCATCAATGGACCGTACGGGCTTGCCATGACAATGGATGGAAAAATTGTTGCTGATTTTATCAGCACCGGAACCATGTATGCGGACAGGATCAAAGGTGGAACGTTATCGCTGGGTGGAGCTGACAATGGCAACGGATTGATCCGTGTGTATGATGCAAATGGCAATGTTGTAGGATTCTGGGATAACAGTGGAATCCGGATGCAGAACAAAGATGCAAGCAATGCCTGCGATATCAATGATGGATACATATATTTCATCAAGGATGGCATCAACAATGGTGGAGTAGGTGCCAATGACTTGATCACAGCAGGGCAGGCACTGAAAACTGTAACCTTTAAAGCTTACGGGGATGTAATTGTCTTTTCACACAATAACAAGCCGTATTACGTTATCAATCCCAATAATAAAGAATTGACTGACAACAGATACACGGATGCGCACTATTTCAAAGGGAGCGTTCGCACAACCGGAAATATTAATGCAAATGGAAAGGTTTCCGCAAAAAGTTTAGAGGGTGGAAGCTTATATGTTAACGGTCTGAATATTGGTACAGGATCATATGATTCAGATTCTGCGATTTTAGTAAATTGTGGTCTCTATGCCTACGGATCCCTGGGATGCTCCGGAACAAAATATAGAGTTGTGGACACTGAAAATCACGGAAAAGTTGGACTGAATGCTTTTGAAACCGCAGAAGCTTATTTCTCGGATCTGGGAAGCGGAATTATTGACGAATCCGGAGTAGCAACCATTTGCTTTGATGAAGTCTTTAAAGAAACTATTGAGCAGGATGCAGAGTATCAGGTATTCCTTTCAAGGACGTCACCGGCACAGGCAGAGTGGATCGAAAAACAGAATGGATATTTTGTTGTGCACGGGGAGCCCGGAGCAACATTTGACTGGATGCTCTGTTGCAAACAGAAAGGATATGCAGATGTCCGCCTGGCACCGGTGAACATCGTAGAACCCAAGAAGGAGAGTGAAATAGATGGCTAATATATCTACTTTTTTACAGGCAATAATGTCGGCACGTTACGGAAAGGATGTCCGCCAGTCTATACATGATGGCATAAAAGCCATTAATGATGAAGTCGCAGCGGATAAGAATGAAGTTATAGCGAGTAAAGAAGCTGCAGAGAATGCAGCCACGGCGGCATCCACGAGTGCGCAGGAGGCATCTGCATCGGAAAGTGCTGCAAAGAAAAGCGAGACTGCGGCAGCAGCCAGTGAGTCGGCGGCGGCTACGAGCGCACAGAAAGCATCTGCATCGGAAAGTGCTGCAAAGAAAAGCGAGACTGCAGCAGCAGCCAGCAAGTCGGCAGCATCCACGAGTGCACAGACGGCCATTGACAAGGCTACTCTTGCCAAGTCATATGCGGTTGGCGGAACAGGAACAAGAGCAGGAGAAGACACTGATAATGCCAAGTACTACATGACACAGGCAGAAAAGCAGACCGGCGGAATCCCCACGAAATTAAGCCAGCTTGAGAATGATGCAGGGTTTATTGCGGAAGATGGGGACGGAAGCGGTCTTACCGTTGGATTTACGGAAGCAGCGGCAAGGGAAAACATTGCCAGTGGTGAAAATACAGGTACCCTTATGGGGAAAATCAAGAAGTGGCTGGCTGATCTGGCAGCAGCTGCCTTTATGCAGGTAATTACATCGTATGCTGACCTGATGGCCGGTACCGCATTGGATAATTACCTGATAGGAGCAGCGGCAGCAAAGGAAGGGTTTACTGAGTTAAATGGCAAGTTAAACCAGAACACCGATTTGACTTTAGTCAATTGTGTATCATGGGAATCTGACAATACAATTTCAAAAATAGGTAACAGAGTATTTGTAACGTTAGGCGTACAAATTACATCTGAGCAGTCTAGCGGATCATTAATTATTGCCAGTATTGCAAGGACATATTACCCTAAAACTACGTATGTTAGAGCAAATGCAGCAGGTGGTACAAATGGCGATAATCACATGCTTTATATTAATAAATCTAATGGCGTAGTAATATTAAATCTTTCGACAGAACGGTATTATTCTGCCAGTTTCTCATACTTGGCAAATTAGGCTATTTATATGCTACAACAAAATTTAGGGTAAATGTTGCGTCATTACTTACAGTAGCAATTTGATATGCATAAAAATTACCATTAATTGCAAGACGCACATTAACAGCCCAATTACAGTTTACGAACACGCCAAATACGTTAGCATTACTTGGTAATCCAAAGTCAGATAAAGATCCTAATAATGACTGTCTATTTGTCACTAGCAGAGTAACAGATGTTGATATTGATGCAAATTTCAAACCACTTAACTTGCCATTTAACGAAGTAAATCAGATGGCGGGCGCGGCCAGAACAGCGCCAGAAAGGAGCCCACATGGGTTATATTTTATACAAAGATAAAATTGAGGAGCCCGCACAGCAGGTCATAGTATCGGTAGAGAGTCCTCACGTAGTCCGGATCGCCGCAATGGGTGACGCGGAAGCCCCGGAGATAAACACCAGTGGATTTAAACTCTATTTGGATCCGGATTGTAAATACCCGTTGGATCAAGGAGAATATGAGGCATACACTACACTCTATCGGAAGGGAGATAACTGGCATGAGTTATCAGAGGACGGATCCGTCTACACCGAGCCGGAAGTTGCACCGGTGCAACCGGAGTTGACAGAAGAGGAGAAAGCGGAACTGGCCAGACAGCGGCAGATCAGCCAGCTGACGGCACAGATTGCAGACCTTAAGGCCCGGATCGCTGCGAGCGACTATAAGGTGATTAAAACCTACGAGTATGCTCTTTTGGGTGAGCAGACCGGGTACGACATGGAGGCTGTCCATGCAGAGAGACAGGCTCTCCGGGATCAGATCAATACATTGGAGACACAACTGGCAGGTCTGACAGCGGCCACAGAGTAGGAGGCCGCCTATGAGAGTGAGAGACGGTCCTGACACAATTACATAGTAACCAAGAGCCAAGAGCCGATTGCCTCCCGAGCCGGGAGGTGACCGGCTCACATATTATAAAAATAAGAAAGTGAGGTCTATATTATGGACAAAGTAAAAGCAACTGTGATTGCAGCATTATCTGTGTTAATGAGTTGGCTGGGGATCTTGGCAATCCCGGTATTACTGCTGGTGGGATGTAATATCATTGATTACATCACCGGACTGATGGCTGCCAAATTTAGGGAGGACGGAGGCATCAGCAGCTATAAGAGCATCCGCGGCATCTATAAAAAGATTGGCATGTGGATGTTGGTAATTGTCGGAGCATTTGCGGATGTGTTAATCCAGTACAGCGTGGAATGTGCCGGCATTGAAATTGCAGTGCCATTTGTAGTTGCAACGGTGGTAGCGGTATGGTTGGTGGTTAATGAGCTGATTAGCATTCTGGAAAACCTGAAGGATAGTGGGGTAAAGATCCCTCCGTTTTTAATGCCGCTTATGAAATATATCAATCGCAAAGTAGAAGATAAGGCAAAGTTGCCCGAGGAAACACAGGAGGTAACTGGAGAATGAAAACAGGAAATGGACTGGCAGAATATGCAAGAGTGCACCTTGGAACCCCGTATTTTTACGGGGCCAAGATCCATGAGGGGAATCTCAACGAAAAGAAAATGAGCACCATGCATGCCATGTATCCCAAAGTGGTCACAGTAAATTACATGGCAAAGGCAAGGCGAAAGGGGCAAGTCGGCAAGGTTAATGTGGACTGCTCTGGACTGATCGCCGGATACCGGCAGCTTAACATCGGTTCCTATCAGCTCTATCAGACGGCATACACCAGGATGCCGATTGCAAAGATCAATGATTTTGCGGTGGGAACCGTCTTGTGGAAATCCGGGCACGTAGGTGTGTATATCGGAAAAGTAAACGGAGTACCTATGTGTATCGAAGCCAAGGGGATCAATTATGGCACAGTCATGACAAAGGTATCCGCGACAAAATGGGTGTATGGCTTGACTTTTAAGAATATGGATTACACCTACGATGTAAAGGTACCTGGAACCTGGAAGGGAGTAAATCCATATAAGGAGCCTACAGCAATTGTCACTAGCGTGGCGCAGGCGAAAAAGAAAGGTATCAAAAATTACATCTCACGAGGTGAAAGTGTCAAGTGGATCCAGTGGGAACTGATGGAGGCTGGTCTGCTGACGGAGGCTGATATCGACGGTATCTGTGGTCCTAAGACAGTGGCAGCGATCATTGCCTACCAGAAGTCCTGCAAGATCACAGCGGACGGACTGGCCGGACAGACCACAAGAAAGTATCTGGCTGCAGCTTAATCTATTGACGTGCCGCGAGGAATATGATAGATTAAACGAGTATTATATTATTCGTTTCATCGGGCAGAGAGTGTTGGGAAAACTCTCTGCCTGTTCTCGTTTAAATGGCAAGTTAAAATCCGTAGATTATGATATAACGTTCCCATCAGGTGTAACCACCGATTTTGTACACTGCAAAAGAACGGGCAATATTGTAGATTTTGGATTCCGCATTTTAAGTGGGTCTATACCATACGGATCTCCATTAGCCACGCTACCAGCATATTTACACCCAAAATATAATATATTGATACCCAGTCAGTACTTAATAATAAATGATGTTGCTAGCACTGGTAATGTAAGCTTGATGTACAATGGAAGTATATTTCAGGAGTATTCTACAACCGGAACTCTAAATGCTTGCGTGATAAAAGGTACTTTTATTATTTAGCCGGTGCAAATGCGAGATTATATGTACCACTCGATCCAAATATAACGGAGTCTCCTGATGCAAATGGAATACATACCGCTATAGGATTTTCTGATGATGTACATAATGCCAAGAAATAATTTGCATTCTTGGATGATCGGATAGATGCCCAGCCATTCACTGCACCCTGTATTGTTCCAATTACATAGCCATTAGTCATACAAGTGTAATTAGATTGTATGGCTACAGCAGATTTATAGTCAGGAACAATTAACTTGCCATTTACTATACAAACATAAAAATAATAGTAGCCGTATTTCCGGTCACGGTGGTGCGAACCCCGGGGCCACCTATAATGGAAGAAAAGAAAGTGAGGATGCGCTGGCACTGACACTGGCGGTGGGAAGCATCTTAGAAGAAAACGGAGTGGATGTGTATTACACCCGGACCACAGATATCTATGAGTCCCCCTATCAGAAGGCACAGGAGGGAAATGAGGTGGGAGGAGATTATTTTGTCTCGATCCATCGCAATTCCAGTCCTTATCCGAACCAGTACAGTGGAGTGGAGAGTTTAGTCTACAACCGCTATGGAGCGGCAGCCAGGATGGCGTACAACATCAATGCCGGACTGGAGCAGGTGGGGTTCGTAAATCTGGGAGTGAATGAAAGACCGAATCTGGTGGTGCTCAACAGCACAAATATGCCGGCTGTGCTGATAGAAGTGGGATTTATCAATACGGATGCGGACAACGAACTCTTTGACAGCCGGTTTGACGAGATCGCCCGGGCTATTGCCGACGGCATTCTGGAGAGCATCTGATTTTACCTAATTCTTACAAATAAATTACCGGACTGTGATATTATGTGAATTTCCCCCATGTTAGTATGATTGCGTAATCAAGAGAAAGAAAAACAAAAACATGGAGGACATTATTATGAGAGTAAGACACAGCAAATTATTAGCTCTGATCGGAGCAGGAATATTAGCAGTAACCGCATTGGTTGCATGCGGTAACGGTGATGCAGCCACAGCACAGCCTTCCGCAGTAGAGAGCAGCGCAGCAGAAAGCACTGTGGCAGAGAGCAGCGCAGCAGCACCTGCTGAGACCACCACAGATCTGTCCGGCAGCATTTCCATGGTAGGAAGTACTTCTATGGAGAAATTAGCCAATGCACTGAGCGAAGCTTTCATGGAAGAATATCCTGATGTAACCGTAACCGCTGAGTTCGTGGGATCCGGCGCGGGCATCGAAGCTGTAACCAATGGAACCGCAGATATCGGTAACTCTTCCAGAAGCTTAAAGGATGAGGAAAAGGCAGCAGGCGTTGTAGAGAACGTAGTAGCTATCGATGGTATTGCAGTATGTGTAGACCCTGCTAACGAAGTAGCAGATCTGACCAAAGAGCAGTTGACCAACATTTACAATGGCACAGTTACCAACTGGAAAGAAGTTGGCGGTGCAGATGAGCCTATCATCGTGATCGGTCGTGAGGCAGGTTCCGGTACCAGAGGCGCGTTCGAAGAGCTGGTTGATCTGGTAGACGGCTGCAAATATGCAAACGAACTGGATAGCACCGGTGCAGTAATCGCAAAAGTGGCATCTACGCCCGGAGCTATCGGATATGCTTCCCTGGATGCTTTGGATGACAGCGTTAAGGCACTTTCCCTGGAAGGTGTAGAAGCTACCGCAGAAAACATCAAGGCCGGCAACTACTTCTTAAGCAGACCCTTCGTAATGGCTACTAAGGGTGAGATCTCCGAGCAGAACGATCTGGTACAGGCATGGTTCGACTTTGTACTGGGTGACGAAGGACAGCAGGTTGCTTCCGAAGTTGGTCTGATCACTGTAAAGTAAAAGCCTCACGCAGAAAAAGGAAAAAAGCGATGAATAGTGGAACACACGCTTCCGTAATGGGAAACAGAAAAAATAAAGCGGTCGTGGAAACTGTGGCACAAATAGTATTTACCATTTGTGCCTTCTTCGCCGTACTGGCGGTAGTTTCTATCACCTTATATATGATCATCAGCGGTACCCCCGCTATTATGAAAGTAGGTCTGGGAGAGATCCTGTTCGGCACGGAATGGATGCCAACGGCGGCAGATCCGAAATTCGGTATTCTGTGGGTTATCCTGACTTCCATCGTCGGTACGACGCTGGCTATCCTGCTGGGTGTGCCCATCGGCGTGCTGACGGCAGTATTCCTGGCAGAGGTGGCACCCAAGCCCCTGGCTGCCATTGTAAAGCCTGCGGTAGAGCTGTTAGCCGGCATCCCTTCCGTTATCTACGGACTGTTAGGAATCTACTTACTGAATCCTCTCATGTATAAATTAGAAAGACTGATCTTCCAGGGATCCACGACACACCAGTTCACCGGCGGTGCAAACCTGCTGTCAGCCGTGATCGTACTGGCGATCATGATCCTGCCCACTGTGATCAATATCAGTGAGACTTCCATCCGGGCGGTTCCTGCAGGGATCAAATCCTCCTCTCTGGCCCTGGGAGCCTCCCATGCACAGACTATTTTCCGCTCCATCCTTCCGGCAGCAAAATCCGGTATCGTGACGGCTATCGTTCTGGGAGTGGGACGTGCCATCGGCGAGGCTATGGCGATCACACTGGTATCCGGTAGCAGCGTCAATGTGCCGTTGCCATTTAACTCCGTGCGATTCCTGACCACAGCTATTGTCAGCGAGATGGGATATTCTTCCGGACTGCACAGACAGGTGCTGTTCACCATCGGACTGGTGCTGTTTGTATTTATTATGATCATCAATATCGTACTGAATAAAATACTGAAAAAGGGGGCGGATGACAATGAATAAGGACACCTTATATGTAAAAAGAAAACGCCCCACAGACATGCTTTTGCTGGCAGCCATTTATGTCTCTGCCACACTGGCGGTGGCACTTTTACTGGGAATTATCCTGTATGTCTTCGTAAAGGGCATCCGAACCGTTAACTGGGCATTTTTAACGACGGTGACCAGTGCCAGAAAGCAGACCACCGGTATTGCGGGCAACCTGTTGAATACCCTGTACATCATCGTGATCACTCTGTTGATCGCGACCCCCATCGGCGTGGGAAGTGCCATTTACCTGAATGAATATGCAAAACCCGGCAAGCTGGTCTCCATCATTGAGTTCACCACGGAGACACTGTCCGGTATTCCTTCTATTATTTTCGGCCTGTTCGGTATGATCTTTTTCGGAGAGACTTTGGGCTTCGGCTATTCACTGCTCACCGGTTCCTTTACCCTGACATTGATGGTACTGCCCCTGATCACAAGAAATACGCAGGAAGCATTGCGCACCGTGCCGGACAGTTATCGTACCGGTGCGTTGGGAATGGGATCCACGAAATGGCATATGATCCGGACGATCCTTCTGCCGTCTTCCATGCCAGGTATCGTCACCGGTATCATTCTGGCACTGGGACGTATCGTGGGAGAGTCTGCGGCTCTGTTGTTCACTGCGGGAAGCGACTACAAGCTGCCGAAGTTCACCGGAGTTTTCGGAGACAATCTGGCAAAGCTGGCTCACAAGGCCATGGAGTCTGGTGGTACCCTGACCATCGAATTGTATTTACAGATGCAGAAGGGACAGTATGATAATGCTTTCGGTATCGGTTGTGTTCTGATCATTATCGTATTGATCCTGAACCTCCTGACCAAGCTGGCGGCGAATAAGCTGAGACGAGAGTAAGAGAAATCACAAGAAGGAGAAAATATATGGCTAACAGTAAAATATCCGTGGAAAACTTAAATCTCCATTATGGAGAGAACCACGCACTGAAAGATGTAAATATGGAGATCGCAGACCACGCCATTACCGCATTTATCGGTCCCAGCGGCTGCGGCAAATCTACTTTTCTACGTTGCCTGAACCGGATGAATGACCTGGTGGACGGCTGCAGAGTCGAAGGAAAAGTAATTCTGGATGGAGAGGACATTTACGATAAGCGGGTGGATACCACACTGCTTCGTAAAAAGGTCGGCATGGTATTCCAGCAGCCCAACCCTTTTCCCATGTCCATTTATGACAACATCGCCTACGGTCCCAGACTGCACGGCATCAAGAATAAAAAGGAACTGGATGAAATCGTGGAGCGTTCTCTGCAGGGTGCCGCTATCTTTGAAGAGGTAAAGGATCGCCTGCACAAATCCGCGTTGGGACTGTCCGGTGGACAGCAGCAGAGACTGTGTATTGCCAGAGCACTGGCAGTATCTCCGGAGGTACTTTTGATGGATGAACCCACCTCCGCACTGGACCCGATCTCCACGCTAAAGATCGAGGAACTGATGGAGACACTGAAGAAAAAATACACCGTGGTCATCGTAACCCACAATATGCAGCAGGCAGCCCGTGTGTCGGATGACACCGCATTTTTCCTGGTAGGGGAAGTCATAGAGAAAAATGCAACCTCCGAGATCTTTGCAAGACCTCAGGACAAACGGACAGAAGACTACATCACCGGACGGTTTGGATGATTTTGGATGAGAAGATAGGAGGAATGGGAGATGTCACCCAGAGTATTATTTGAACAGGATCTTGAAACTTTGAAAAATAAAGTATCTGAGATGGGAGAGCATGCGGAGATCAGTTATGACCGTATGGTGTATGGAATTCGTGAGAACAAAGAAGACATTCTGAAGACACTGCTGAATACAGATCATACCATGGTGGATATGCAGCGAAGTATAGAAGCTATGTGTCTGAGCCTGCTGACCAGACAGCAGCCGGTGGCCAGAGATATGCGTCTGGTATCCGCAGCGCTGAAAGTGGTACCGGATATTGAACGGATCGGAGACCATGTGGCAGATATTGTGGAACTGTACCTGCGTATGGGCAACATGAATCCCGAAGGAAAACAGGAACATCTGTTGCTGGAGATGATGGAAGAAGCCAAGGAGATGACCCACAATTCGGTGGAGGCATTTGTGGAAGGTGATGAGGCAAATGCAAGAAAAGTAGTAGAACATGATGATGTGGTAGATGATCTCTTCAACGAAGTCAAAACGGGAATGATGCAGGCTATCAGAGAGCAGAGCCTGGATGCGGATCGTGTGGTGGATTATCTGATGATGGCAAAGTATCTGGAAAAAGTGGGTGACCATGCGGTAAATATCGCAGAGTGGGCCATCTTCCGCATGACCGGAGATATGGAAGGTGCGAGATTGTATTAGGATTCGATAATCTCGGTAACGATGCAGAGCCCCAATTTGCAAAACTGCTCCTGCGGAGCGTTCCTTTTGCTCATTGAGGCTTGCTCGCCAAAGAACTATTGCCATATACTCTTACGAATGCTAGCATCTGATAATCCCAGTAACGATGCAGAGCCCCAATTCGCAAAACTGCTCCTGCGGAGCGTTCCTTTTGCTCATTGAGGCTTGCTCGCCAAAGAACTATTGTCATATGCTCTTACAGATGCCAGCATCTGACGAGCATAGAACAATAGTTCATGGCTCTGCATCGTTACAACTTTACATAAATTTTACATTCACTGGTAACGCATTTTACATAAGCAAGATAAAGTGTAGATAGAAACCAAAAATGTAAAGTATGTTATGTAAAATGAGAGGATTAGAGTATGAGTTTTTTTGATTTACTGAAGATGGTAGGAGGACTTGCATTATTCCTGTATGGAATGAATCTGTTGGGTGACGGATTGTCCCGGGCATCTGGCGGACGATTAGAACGCATTCTGGAGAAACTGACCAACAACCCGTTAAAGGCAGTGCTCATGGGTGCGGTGGTCACCGGTGTGATCCAGTCCTCCTCTGCTACCACTGTTATGGTAGTCGGATTTGTCAATTCCGGTATTATGAGTCTGAAACAGGCAGTAGGTATCATCATGGGTGCCAACATCGGTACCACGGTGACCTCCTGGATCTTAAGTCTGACGGGCATTGAGAGCGATGCTTTCTGGATCCGTATGCTCAAGCCCAGTTCTTTTTCCCCGATTTTAGCGATCGTGGGTGTGGGTATTTTGTTATTTTCTCATAAGGATAAATTAAAAAATGCAGCAACTATTCTGGTGGGATTTGCCATTCTGATGTTCGGTATGGATACCATGAGTGCGGCAGTATCCCCCCTTGCAAATGTGCCGGAATTTACCAGTCTGCTGATCAAGTTCCAGAATCCGGTCTTCGGCGTACTGGCAGGCATGATCCTTACGGCAGTGATCCAGTCATCTTCCGCATCCGTAGGTATCCTGCAGGCATTGTGCACTACCGGTGCTGTCAGCTTTGGCGCAGCAGTGCCTATCATCATGGGACAGAATATCGGTACCTGTGTGACCGCCATGATCTCCGGTATCGGTGCTTCCCGCAATGCAAAACGTGCGGCTCTGATTCATTTGTATTTTAATATTATCGGAACGATCCTGTTCCTGGGAGTGTTCTATACGGTCAATGCCATTCATCCCTTTGCTTTTCTGGGAGAAGTGGCAACACCTTTTGGAATCGCAGTAGTTCACAGCTGCTTCAATATCGCGGCTACGTTGGTATTGCTTCCCTTCTCCAACGGTCTGGTGAAGCTAGCCTGCCTGACGCTGCCGACCCATGAGGACGTGAAGGAAATGTCCGAGACAGACAAGACTTTAAGCTTACTGGATGTACGTTTCCTGGAGAAGCCTGCCTATGCCGTAGAGCAGAGCAGACTGGTGGCTTCTGTGATGGCGGATAAGTCCAGGGAAGCCATGGATCTGGCTATGGAGCTGCTGCATAATTTCGATGAGGCGAAAGCAGAGCAGGTGGCACAGATGGAGACGGATGTGGACCGCTTCGAGGATGAACTGGGAACCTATCTGGTGAAATTGAGTTCCAAACAGCTTTCCAATAAGGATAGTGAGACTTTAAATACGATTCTGCACTGCATCGGCGATTTTGAGAGAATTTCCGATCATGCCCGCAACATCAAGGAAGCGGCACAGGAGATGCATGACAAGCAGCTGGTATTCTCCGAGAAGGCGCAGGAGGAACTGAAGGTATTCGAGAGAGCGGTACACGATGTGCTGGATCTTACCATGACCAGTTTTAAGAACGGAGATCTGAATCTGGCAAGACAGGTGGAGCCGTTGGAGGAAGTCATCGATGGACTGAGCCTGGATGTGAAGCAGCGCCATGTACGCAGACTCCGTAAGGGAAAATGTACCATTGAACTGGGCTTCATCTTATCCGATGTCATTACGAACTTTGAGCGTGTCAGCGACCACTGCTCCAATATTGCAGTCTGTCTGGTACAGGTGAATGAGGATGAATTCGATACCCACGCTTACCTGGATGAACTGCGCCAGGAAGATAACAAGGACTTCCAGAGCAAAGTGCTGGCATGCCGTGAGAAATACCAGTTACCGCCCACAAAGCAGGAACGTCTTGCGGAAAAGAATGCAAAACTGCTTGCGGAGTGAGGATTTACCGAGGTATAGTTAAGAAGAGAAAGCACAGTTAGAGAGGAGTGCTGTGAGATGGCTTTGATCTATGTAGTAGAGGATGACAAAAATATTCAGGAGATCGAGACCTTTGCCCTGGCCAATGTTGGCTATGAGGTAAAAGGTTTTGATTCCGCCATGGATTTCTATGAGGCGCTGAATGATACCACACCGGATCTGATTTTATTAGACATCATGCTGCCGGACGAGGATGGTCTGAGCATTGTGAAAAAGCTGCGTACCAGACAGGACACGGTGCTGGTGCCGGTGATCATGGTCACGGCGAAGACCACGGAGATCGACAAGGTCAAGGGACTGGATCTGGGGGCAGATGATTATATTACGAAGCCCTTCGGTGTCATGGAACTGATTTCCCGGGTAAAGGCAATGCTCAGGAGAAGTCAGAAGAGTCAGGAAAAAGATAAGGTGCTGAAGCTGGGGAACATTGTGCTGGACCGAGAGAAACATTCTGTCACGGTAGGCAAGGAGCCTGTGGAGTTGACCTACAAAGAATATGAGCTGTTAAAGCTTCTGATGACCAATGCGGGCATTGTGACCACCAGAGAACTGATCCTGGACCGCGTCTGGGGGATCGATTTTGAGGGAGAATCCCGGACGTTGGACATGCATATCAAGACGCTGCGGCAGAAACTGAAGGAAGAGGGCAGTCTGATCAAGACCGTGCGTAATGTGGGATACATTATGAACGGCGAGAAAGCGTAACAGAAGATGAAGAAAAAGATTAACAAAATGATGATCCTCATTGCCACGGTAACGATTTTGCTTACCATGGTACTGATCACAGTCGTGTATTATGATCTGTTCCGCAGACAGGTGCTGGAGGATCTGAAAAGCTATGGTTCCCTGTTAAAAAGCTGTTCTTCGGTAGAAGAGATCAAGGAAAACGGAGTGCCGGTGGAATCGGATCTGCGATTGACGCTGATCGGCAGTGACGGACAGGTATTGTATGATAATGAGGCAGATTCTGTGGCCATGGGGAATCACGCTTCCCGTCCGGAGATTCAGGAAGCCATGCGGGACGGCGAAGGTGAAGCAGTCCGGAATTCCGAGACCTTGTCCCAGTCCACCTTTTATTATGCCATCCGTCTGGAAGATGGCAGCATCCTGCGACTGTCCAAGGATGCCAGAAGCATTTACAGCATTTTCAGTCAGGCGCTGCCCATGATGGTGGGGATCTTTGTGGTGCTGCTAGTGCTGTGCATGGTGGCGGCCAGAGTGCTGACCACGAAGCTGGTGGCTCCCATTGAGAAACTGGCACAGAATATCGGGGAATGTACAGAGATGCAGACCTATGAGGAACTGACACCGTTCATGACCATGATCCGCAAACAGCATGAGGACATTATGAAAAATGCCAGAATGCGTCAGGAATTCAGTGCAAATGTGTCCCATGAACTGAAGACCCCGTTGACATCCATTTCCGGCTATGCGGAGCTGATCGAGACCGGCATGGCTTCGGAGCAGGATACGGTGCGTTTTGCTCACGGGATTCATAACAGCGCAAATCGTCTACTTACATTGATCAATGATATTATTCGTTTGTCGGAGCTGGACGGAACGGAAGAGGAAGCGGATACGGAGCTTTTGAATCTTCATGAAATGGCGCAGAATTGTGTGGAAATGCTGAAAATGAGTGCAGAGAAACACAAGGTGACCATAGCGCTGAACGGCACGGAATGCTATGTGACGGCCAATCGCCAGATGATGGAAGAACTTTTATATAATCTGTGTGATAACGCAATCCGGTATAACAATCCGGGAGGAAGTGTGGATGTGCAGACCTATGCCAGAGAGGGGCATACCTATCTGGTGGTAAAAGACACCGGCATCGGCATCTCCAAGGAGCATCAGGAGAGGATCTTCGAGCGCTTCTACCGTGTGGACAAGAGCCGCTCCAAATCCACCGGCGGCACGGGACTGGGCCTTGCTATCGTAAAACATATCATCGCCAAGAGCCACGCTGAACTGGAACTGGAAAGTGAACCCGGAAAAGGAACGACGATACGGGTGATTTTCTGAGAACTTCGAGTTCAAATTTTCTAAGACTTCATTCGAGAGAGTGGAGTCTTTTTTACGCATGATATTCCGCCAGCAGCTGTTTCGCATAAGCAACACAGTCTCTGTGCAGAGCAAATTTTTTGCCATCGCACATGATGACTTTGCGGAAGCCCAGCTTCTCCATGTATCTGCCGTTAAGGATCGTCTTGACGGTGGGAGCGAAGAAGGTAGGGTGATTCTCTATCTGAGAGAACAAATTGATAGCGGTGGTGGCTACTTTTACGGTGCGGCCGTCCTTCAGGGTGACGATGACATTCCGGCCTTCTTCTTCGGCGTAGAGGATGTCCGGTTCGGTGACATAGACGGTATCTTCATCCTCTCGAAGCTCTATGAGAGGAACTGCCTTAGACATAATATCCAGAGCATGGTCAATACTCTGTCCCAGTTCCGCTACTTTGATGGGCTTGTCCAGAAAAATAACATTTTCCGGATAGGTCTGTTCCCTGTAATTGATCTTGGAACAGCACAGCACGATGGGTGCGTTGACCCCCTGGGCAATCAGCGCATTTGCCACTTCTGTACCGGTGATGCCTTCCGTCAGACACATATCAATATAGAAGGCATCGTATTGCATGGGATTGGACAGCAGTGAGGTAGAATTACCGAAAGAATCGGTATAAATGATACCCGTAGACGCTGCTCTTTTGTCGGATTCCCGCTTTAACAGACGCTCCAGCTGCTTTCTGTCGGCTACATTATCATCACATACTGCTATATGCATATCGATACCTCCCGGACTTTATCTCATATAAAGATGCCAGGGTCAAAAGGTCTAAGCCCACATGAGCTTGCTCATAGGTGGGTGAAAGACCTTAGGACCCGCCCCGATATGAGCATAAAAGTGGGATGATAATCCCACGATATGCGAATATTGGGTAGGATTGTGGGAGTGCGTAGCACGGAACAATCCGTAGGCATCAAAGTCGGGGGCTTTTGACCCCGACATCTTATAAAAGAAGTATAGCATATTTCCTATTTGAATAAAAGGGCAAAAAGCAGTACCTGTACCACCAGGATCGCCGGCATTCCGTACTTGAAATACCAGTGCTTCGTCTTATGACGGAAGTGCTGCATTCCCAGAATGCATCCCAGACTGCCACCCAAAAGCGCCGTGAAAAAAAGAGAAGCCTCCGAGATGCGCCAGGCACCCCGGATGGCTCTTTTTTTATCGACACCCATGATCACATATCCCACAACATTGATGATCACCAGATACAGGATCACCACAGTAATTATAGTCTGTGCAGTTATCATAGACACCTCATTATTTTAATTCTTAGTTACCAAGTTTCTTCTCGTTCTCCTGTAACTTCATGGCACGAACCTTCAGAGACAGACCGAACAGATTGATGAAGCCTTCTGCATCGTGATGGTCGTACAGATCACCGGTGGTGAAGGAAGCCAGGTTCTCATTGTACAGAGAGTAAGGAGAAGTGGTTCCGGCCTTGATGATGTTGCCCTTGTAGAGCTTGAACTTTACTTCACCGGTCACATATTCCTGGGTTTTCTCGATGAATGCCTGTTCTGCCTCACGAAGAGGAGTGAACCATTTGCCTTCGTATACCAGACTGGCGAATTTCGCACCCATTTCCTTCTCGAATGCATAGGTATCGCGATCCAGGATCAGCTCTTCCAGCTGCTGGTGAGCCTCCATCAGGATGGTACCGCCGGGAGTCTCATAGACACCACGGGACTTCATGCCAACGACACGGTTCTCTACGATATCTACGATACCGATACCGTGCTTGCCGCCCAGCTTGTTCAGGGTACGGATGATATCGGAGACCTTCATCTTCTCACCGTTAACGGAAGTGGGAACACCCTTTTCAAAGGTCATGGTCACATATTCACCCTCATCGGGAGCCTTCTCGGGAGTCACACCAAGTACCAGCAGATGCTCGTAGTTAGGCTCGTTGCCAGGATCTTCCAGTTCCAGACCTTCGTGGCTGATGTGCCAGATGTTACGGTCACGGCTGTAGGAAGAATCGGTGGAGAAAGGAAGATGAATGCCATGAGCCTTGCAGTATTCGATCTCGGATTCACGGGAGTCCATGTTCCATTTGTCGCTTCTCCAGGGAGCGATGATCTTGATATCGGGAGCCAGAGCCTTGATGCCCAGCTCGAAACGGATCTGGTCGTTACCTTTACCGGTTGCACCGTGGCAGATGGCTACAGCACCTTCTTTTCTGGCAATCTCTACCAGTTTCTTGGCAATCAGGGGTCTGGCCATGGAAGTACCTAACAGATACTTGTTCTCGTATACGGCATGAGCCTGTACACAGGGAACAATATAATCATCACAGAATTCATCGATAACGTCTTCAATATACAGCTTGGAAGCGCCGCAAGCCTTTGCTCTCTCTTCCAGACCGTCCAGCTCCTCTGCCTGTCCGCAGTTTACGCAGACGCAGATAACTTCATAGTCAAAATTCTCTTTCAGCCAGGGAATGATAGCGGTAGTATCCAGACCGCCGGAATAAGCCAAAACTACTTTTTCCTTCATGATAAAATCCTCCGTTTTATAGTGTGTATGATGCCAGGGGCAAAAGCCCTGAAAATGCGATGTGCAAAGCACGAAGCAATCTGTAAGTATCAGATGCCAGGATCGTGTGTTACGCTCTGACAATTACTATACAACATTATAATCGCAAAAGCAAGCAGAAAAGTTGCATAAACAAATCATAAAAATGAATAAAATAAATTAAAATATGCACATAAATGCATAGAATGAAAAATATACAGTATATTTATGCATAAAATATACTATCTGATGCATAGTACGGTAACGACCATATAAGATGCGCCGGAATCGTCAAAAGTCAGTCGCTGATCTTTTCAATTCCGGAGATATCACTGTCGATCATCAGAGAGTAGTTCGTATAATAGACCACGAAGCCAGGCTTGGCACCGGCCGGCTTTTTGACCTGTTTTTTCTGGACATAGTCGATCTCCACCTTTTCCTGCTCCCTGCCTTTAGAATAGTAGGCAGCAAGCCGGCCGGCCTCTTCAAAAGTCCGGTCCGGCAGTTCCTTCCCTTCGGTCTTTACCACTACATGGGAGCCGGGAATACCTTTGGCATGGAACCACCAGTCATTTCCGGTGGCGAATTTGAAGGTCAGTTCATCGTTCTGGAAATTATTTTTTCCCACATAAATATGGAAGCCATCGCTGCTCAGATAATGGAAGGGCTTGCTGGTGATCTTTGCCTTTTTGGTGCCGCCCTTTCTGCGGATGTAGCCGCTCTGGGTCAGTTCCTCCTTGATCTCCACCAGATCTTCCTCTTTCAGGGCGATATCCAGCGCCGTGCTGATGGTCTCCAAGTGGTCGATCTCTTCTTTTACCTGAGTAGTCAGTTCGGACAATGCTTCATAAGTACGCTTTAGTTTTCCGTATTTGTCAAAATATTTCTTCGCATTTTCCGTAGCGGAAAGAGTAGGATCCAGGGGGATCGTTACCGGTTCGCTGGTATAGTAATTTACCGCCGTGAGAGATTTGTCACCGGGCTTTGCACTGTAACCGTAAGTATTCAACAGTTCTCCGTAGATCCGGTATTTTTCCCGCTTCTCTGTATCCTTCATCTGGGCCAGCTGAAGATCGTATTTTTTAATCTCCCGTTCCAGAGCGGTCTGCACGATACGGCGCAGGTCAGAAGATTTCTGACGGATCCTGGTCAGGGTATTTTTCTCCGCATAAAAATGCTCCAACAGGGCGGAAATGGAGGTGTAGGATTCCAGATGATCCGCTCCGGTGCTGTACATGGTCAGGGGAACCGCCGCGTATTCCACGGGGCGGGTGCCGGTGTAAGCAATGCAGGGGGAGAAGGTCTCTTCCTTGATAGAAGTGACCATTTTGGAAAAAACTTCGTACAAGGCATGATAATCCTCTGCCGTCAATGCCACTGTAGGGCGTTCCCCGTCGATGCCTGCCTCGTGACACAGTTCCTGTGCCAGTACCGGAGAGATACCGGTGAAGCTTCCGTAGATCGCCTTGAAGACCGGCTGAGGCTTGGCGGCAAGGGTCTCCCGGAAAGTAGTCTCGTCGCAGGTCAGGGCATCCAGTTTATCCTGGGTATGGGCAATGAAATAGGGCTTGCCGGGCAGGACTTCCCGGACACTGCTGACTGCGGCAGATACCCGCTTGATACTGTCGATGATGGTATTGTCATCGTTACAGAAGATCAGGTTACTGTGTTTGCCCATCAGCTCCATGACCAGCGTCTTGTGGCGCAGATCCCCCATTTCATCCAGATGCTCAATATCGATATGCACGATACGCTCCAGCCCCGGCTGGGAAATGTTCACGATACGGCCGTTCTGTAAGTGCTTGCGCAGCAGCATACAGAAGTTGGGGGCCGTCATGGGACTGGGTTTGTTGCTCTCCGTCAGATAGATCAGGGGCAGGGAAGCGCTGGCGGACAGAAGCAGTCTCTTTTGTCCGGTGGGCTGCTTGATGGTCAACAGCAGTTCGTCGTTTTCCGGCTGGGCGATCTTATATAATCGTCCGCCGATGAGTTCTTTTTTTAATTCTGATATTACACAGGCAATGGTAACGCCGTCAAAAGCCATAATTTCCTCATTTCTGCTCTTTGAATCCGGGAAAAACAGACCATAAAGAGCCACAAAATAGATATGCTGCAAACGAAAGTACAGCATAGTTATTGTAACAGATTTTTATAGGAAAGAAAAGTACGCGGAAAACAGAATGAATATTATTCCGCCATAATGCATAAAACCATAAAAATAGTATGAATATATGCATAAATATACACAACAATCCGAGAAACGTGCATAAAAATGAAAAAAGTAGTAGACATTTAGACAAAAAGTGGTATCATGGTGTCAGGGTCAAAAGGTCGAAAAGCCGTTCATGCTTGCATGATAAGGCTTTTGAACTTGTGACCCGCTAAACATGAGGAAGTAGCGATTTGCGTAGCAAATCAGCGGATTCCAAATGTTTACAGAATTGCGTGAGCAGCTTGCTGCGAAGCAATTCGTTGACACAAGTATGGCGGCGACAGAAGCAATTCGTTGACACAAGTATGGCGGCGACAGAAGCAATTCGTTGACACAAGTATCGCGGTGACAGAAATAAAAAACGATGACATAAACAAGAGAGGTAGAAAAATGATCAGAGTAGGAATCATCGGAGCAACCGGTTATGCCGGAGGAGAACTGGTAAGGATCCTGTTAAACCACAAGGATGCCAAAATCGTATGGTACGGTTCCCGAAGCTATATAGATAAGAAGTATTATCAGGTATACCAGAACATGTTCCAGCTGGTGGAGGATATCTGCAAGGATGACAATCTGGAAGAACTGGCGAAGCAGGTAGATGTGATCTTTACCGCAACCCCTCAGGGATTTCTGGCGGGCCTTTTGACAGAGGAGATCCTCTCTCAGGTGAAGATCGTGGATCTGTCTGCTGATTACCGGATCAAGGATGTGGCCACCTATGAAAAATGGTACGGCATCGAGCACAAATCTCCTCAGTTCATTGAGGAAGCAGTATACGGACTCTGCGAGATCAATCGTGATAAGATCACGGAGAAGACCAGATTGGTAGCCAACCCCGGCTGCTACACCACCTGTTCGATCCTGACGGCCTATCCCATGGTCAAGGAAGGCATGATCGATGTGAACACCCTGATCGTGGATGCCAAGTCCGGTACCTCCGGTGCAGGAAGAGGCGCCAAGGTGCCCAACCTGTTCTGCGAAGTGAACGAGAACATGAAAGCCTACGGCGTGGCAAGCCACAGACATACCCCCGAGATCGAGGAGCAGTTAGGCTATGCGGGCAACTGCCAGGTGACCATTAATTTTACCCCGCACCTCGTACCCATGAACAGAGGAATTCTGGCAACCGAGTATGCAACACTGAAGAGAAAACCGGACGGTACACTTCCTACCTATGAGGAAGTAAAAGCTGTCTATGATAAATATTATGCAAACGAGAAATTCGTCCGTGTGCTGGATAAGGGCAGCTGCCCCGAGACCAAGTGGGTGGAAGGCAGCAACTACGTGGACATCAATTTTGTCATTGATGAGCGTACCGGCCGTATCATTATGATGGGTGCACTGGATAACCTCGTAAAGGGTGCCGCAGGACAGGCGGTACAGAACATGAACCTGCTGTTCGGGCTTCCTGAGAGCGAAGGCCTGGAGCTGGTTCCATGCTTCCCTTAAAGCAGATACGGAAAGGATTAGAAAGGATAAAATACATACATGAACAAACAGTTTACGACCAAACCCATGACCATAGAAGATTATGACGGTCTGCATGCCCTCTGGATGACCATTCACGGTTTCGGTATCCGGAGCATCGATGATTCCAGAGAAGGTGTGGAACGTTTTATCAACCGGAATCCCGGCACCAGTGTGGTAGCCATCGGGGAGGATGGAGCCGTAGTGGGTGGCATCCTCTGCGGCCATGACGGACGACGAGGCTGTCTGTACCATGTATGTGTCAGAGAAGATTACCGAAGACTTGGCATTGGCAAAGCCATGGTCGTCCACTGCATGAATGCTCTGAAAGCGGAACATATCAACAAGGTCAGCCTGATCGCTTTTACCCAGAATGACATCGGAAACGCTTTCTGGAAATGCATTGGATGGACAAAGCGGGAAGACTTGAACTACTACGACTTTACTTTGAATGAAGAGAACATTACGGCGTTTAATAAATAGATGCCAGGATTGTGGAAGTGCGTAGCACGAAGCAATCCGTAGGCATCAAAGTCGGGGGCTTTTGACCCCGACATCATAAATAAAACGGAAGCGAAAGGAGATTATTCCAACATGAAACAGATCCAGGGCGGTGTGACCGCAGCAAAAGGCTTTGAGGCAGCAGGTGTGGAGGCTGCCATTAAATATCAGAATCGTAAGGATATGGCACTGATCGTAAGTAAGGCACCTTGTACCGTAGCCGGTACTTTTACCTCCAATGTGGTAAAGGCGGCTCCTGTACTGTGGGATAAGCAGATCGTGGAACATTCTGCATTTGCACAGGCAGTGGTAGTCAATTCGGGAATCGCCAATGCCTGCACCGGCAAACAGGGACTGGACTGCTGTGAAGCAGAAGCAAAATGTGCCGGAGAACTGTTGGGCGTGCCCACCGATGCCGTACTGGTTGCATCCACCGGTGTCATCGGTATGCAGATTCCCGTAGACAAGATCACCGCTGGCATCGAGAAACTGGTGGCAGCCAAGGCAGATACTCTGGAGGCTGGCTCCGATGCAGCCCATGCCATTATGACCACCGATACCATTTCCAAAGAGATCGCCATCGAGACACAGATCGGTGGCAAGACTGTGACTCTGGGCGGTATGTGCAAGGGTTCCGGTATGATCCATCCGAATATGTGCACGATGTTAGGTTTTGTAACCACAGATGTGAAAATTTCCAAGGAGATGCTGCAGAAGTGCGTCAGCGCAGACGTAGTGGATTCCTTCAACATGATCTCCGTGGATGGAGATACTTCCACCAATGATACACTGCTGGTGCTGGCCAACGGCATGGCTGGCAACGAGGAGATTACCACAGAGGGCGAGGATTACGACAACTTCTGCAAGGCACTGCATGAGATCACCACATTCCTGGCAAAGAAAATGGCAGGAGATGGCGAAGGCGCCACAGCACTGTTTGAGACCAAAGTAATAAACGCAGTCAGCAAGGAAGATGCCAGAACTCTGGCAAAATCCGTGATCTGTTCTTCTCTGACCAAGGCAGCTATCTTCGGACATGATGCCAACTGGGGACGTATCCTCTGTGCACTGGGTTATTCCGGAGCCAAATTCGACCCGGAAAATGTGGATCTGTATTTTGAGAGCAAGAGCGGCAAGATTCATATCTTCGGTAATGGTGTGGCATGTGATTACAGCGAGGAAGAGGCCACGAAGATCCTCTCCGATCCGGAAGTTACCGCACTGGTGGATATGCATATGGGTGAGGCAGAAGCTACCGCATGGGGCTGTGATTTAAGCTATGATTATGTGAAGATCAATGCGGACTATCGTTCCTAAAAAAGAACGACCGGAAAGATAAATGACAGGCGGATCACGGTATCTGCGGAAATGAGGATAAAAATGGAAAAAGATATGGAACAGGTAATGAAAAAAGCAGAGGTGCTGATCGAGGCGCTTCCTTACATACAGAAATTCAACCGTAAGATCATCGTGGTAAAATACGGCGGCAGCGCCATGAGCAATGAGGAACTGCAGAAAAACGTCATCAAGGACGTAACGCTGTTGAAACTGGTAGGTTTCAAGCCCATCATCGTTCACGGCGGCGGTAAGGAGATCAGCCGCTGGGTCGGCAAGGTCGGAAAAGAGGCAAAGTTCGTCAACGGTCTGCGTGTCACCGATGAGGAGACCATGGAGATCGCGGAAATGGTACTGAACAAGGTAAATAAGAGCCTTGTGACCATGGTGGAAGAGCTGGGCGTGAAAGCAGTAGGTGTCAGCGGTAAAGACGGCGGCCTGCTTCAGGTAGAGAAAAAATATTCCGACGGTCAGGACATCGGGTATGTGGGTGAGATCACCGGCGTGAATCCGGATATTCTCTTTGACATGCTGGAGAAGGATTACCTGCCCATCATCGCTCCCATTGGACTGGACAAGGATTATCACACCTACAATATCAATGCGGATGATGCGGCCTGCGCTATCGCCAAAGCAGTACATGCGGAGAAACTGGCATTTCTGACGGATATCGAGGGATTGTACAAGGACATCAATGACAAGTCCACATTTATTTCCAGATTGACAGCTTCCGAGGCAGAGGGACTGATCCACGACGGTTACATCGGCGGTGGTATGCTGCCGAAGCTGAACAACTGTACTTCTGCGATCCGCAACGGTGTAAACCGTGTGCATATTCTGGATGGACGTCTGGCACACTGCCTGTTGTTGGAGATCTTCACCAATCAGGGTATCGGAACTGCGATCGTATCCGATGAGGAGGAAAAATAAAATGAGCGACACTATGAAAGAATATATTGCAGAGGCGGAAAAAGACCTGCTGCATACCTATAACCGTTATCAGATCGTTCTGGATAAGGGCGAAGGCGTACATCTGTATGACACCGATGGGAAAAAATATCTGGATTTCGTAGCGGGAATCGCTGTATTTGCCCTGGGCTATCAGAACAAGGCATACAACGATGCGCTGAAAGCGCAGATCGACAAGGTGATCCACACCTCCAATTATTATTACAACGTGCCTGCCATCGAGGCGGCTCGTAAGATCAAAAAAGTATCCGGCATGGATCGTGTCTTTTTCACCAATTCCGGTGCGGAAGC
>ENA-UPWP01000409-UPWP01000409.1-human-gut-metagenome-genome-assembly--contig:-NODE-409-length-40061-cov-5.413415_pt1 | contig 40061 bp, 40 predicted proteins | sample MGYA00250052_ERZ773380 | MGnify/ENA primary metagenome ERZ773380 (study PRJEB29103, sample SAMN06112063) | human gut metagenome | biome: human gut; feature: ankylosing spondylitis patient; material... | reverse complement strand
GGACTTACGGAGGACAAGGTTAATAAGCTGGTGGACCAGGTGCAACTCTCTCGTGAAGAGTTGGCCATAAGGAATCAGCTTCTCAACAGCTATACCCAGAACACCCAGGCCCGCATCCTGCAACGTCAGGAAGCTCGCACCAAGATTGAGCTTGATATTGTCGAGAACATGAGTGAGCAGTATAAGGGACTGATGAACAGTGGGTTTAAGAAGGTTGCCAGCTTCATGGCCGATGCTGACATTGAATCCATTAAGGACGTTCCTCTCTTCCTCTCCATCATGGAACGAAGCCACGGCTTGTGGGAACGGTTTAACGAAGCCATCGCCAAACGGGATATGGACCTGCTCGCTTCGGTCATTAAACAATTTGAACTTGAACAGACTGAGACGATTACCCAGATGGGATTGCAGGGTGGGCCTATAGCTCTCAACAAAGACGGCACTCGTCCAGAGATTAAAGAAAACAGTGCCAGCCGTACTATCACGCTTAAACTCAAGAAGAAAGGTGATAAGCCGGAAGAAGACGTAAAAAATAGTTGACAATTTTGAGAGATGCACTATAGTCAGGCGCATGACCCAAGACGAAAACTTACACGAACTATTGCGTCGTTGGACTTCGGTCACTCTCATTAACCTGCCGGAAGAAATTAAATCACCTGATATTTATCCTGACTACATGGGGAAGGAGAAGAAACCCCTCCCCGTTGGTCAGGAAGTAGGACTCCTCACCATAGTGGGCTATTCTCACGATGTTAATAAGCCCTACGTATTTAAGTGCGCTTGCGGTAATCTGATTAAGGCTAGCAGTTTTGGTGCCAGTAGGGTATCTCATTGCGGGTGTTTTAGCCAGATTACGCGCACCGCGTACCTCATCCGACTGCGCGTCGAAGCTTTGCGGTCCTGGTGCCAGCAAATGAATGCATGGTTGGATGACCTCAATGCCCTTCGGAATCATGCTAATAAATATAAGGTAAAGTACAGTCAGCATAAGCAATCCTTATCTCCCACCCTACAGAGGATAGAGTATGCAGATGACCCCCTGACCTTTGACCGGAAAGTCAGCCCGGAGAAGATTACGGATTATGACGTATTCATGAAGCTGATAGCCCCCTCGCCAGAATACGAAAAATTTCTCCGCGAGGTATCAGACAGACTGGCAAACGTATATGAACCCTGGTCTGCAATACCTATGGCAAGTCTTAGTGCCTACGCCAGTTATGTTCGAGAATTGCCAGAATTCGATTCTGCCACCTTCATCAATTTTGTAAATTATCTGATTGACATTAAGAACAAACCATGTAAATGTACGTCAGGCGATGAGTAAACCACAGAAAGGGTCAGCTCCCAGGCAGTCAGAAAATTCGAAACTCTTCTCCTCTGTGATGAGGGATAAGGAGATATGGGGCAAGTCCTGGAAATATCGCCAGTATTATACCTCTTGGATTTCCTCTGGGGATGTGGTGGGAATCAAAAACACAACTCTAGTCCCCAAGGGCACTGAGGTGGATAATCCCAGAAAGGATGTCATTAATGTTCAGCATCTTATGTGCCCCAAGGATATTATGTTAAAAGGAGCACGCCATAGGTATTTCAGACAAAACATGTTCCAGAACTACTTAGGCGGGACAAAACCTTTCGGAAGACTGGAAGACCGTAAGTACCCCTACTTCAATTTTCTAATGTACGAGCCCATCGTGGAGGCTCAATTCTATTTTCGCTGGTATGCGTTTAGCGCATTGATGACTCACAGGGCTTTCAGCATCCTGCCACCGCAGGCGGCCCTGGCACTGACGGATGCCGCAGTAGAGGCTTCGTTAGTACCCTCAGAAACTAAACTACACACTGTATTATAACCAAATATGGCAACCATAGTAATCCCGTGTGAGCCCCGCGTACTCGTTAATGGTACGCGGATTGCTCAAAACCTGCTCGACAGCGTAGCGGTGTCCAGCCGCACTGACCATGAAATCTGGCTTATGCTCCCGTACCGGGCGAGAGCGGCGGCTGAACCCATGCTCAACCTGTTACGTAATCAGTTCAAGGACCTTCGAACTATCGAACTCCTTACCCCCGTTGCTGATAATTACAAGCTGGTGACGCACATGTTCGCGCGTCTTCATCAGGCCCTTGCTTACGAGAATGACCTGAACGAGCGTCCCATTATCTGGATTTCCGAACGAGGTAATGAAACGTTCCTTCCGGGAGCCATTGATGCCCTGGATGCCGCGTTCTTCCGCAAGAAATGTGATACCGTTGCTGGTAAGTACTTCACTATTCCGGCTACGGAATCCTCTAAGGAATCTTACACACTTGACGGCACGTTCGTCATGTCCAGCCAACTGGCTAAGCTTTACCCTCACCGGGTACCTTATGTCACAGTGTCTCCCCACTTCCGACTCTTCCTTGACAGCGTTCTGACTGAAAAGTGCTACAACGTGGACAACTGGGATGAGCTTATTGAAACCGGAGACATCCCTGACACCACTGGGTTTGAACTGCCTCTGGAACTGGGACAAAGCCCTGTAACCACTCTGGCCGAAGTCTCTATTGCCAAGTTTAGCGAAGAGACTGTTAAAATCATGGGACAGAGTGAACAGAAGGGAGGACCGACGAAAGCTCGTGAAGACCTCTCTGAGGCCGAAGGCTTAAAGCCCACCGCCCGTGTCGTAGCTCCTAGAGCTGTCAAGCCTAAAACCAAGAAGGCTATCAAGGAGGATGCCGCAACCGCATCCGTAGATGAAGAAGATTCCGAACCTGAATTCATTTAACCTCTATGTCTAAGCCCGATTCCATAGCCCCCGTAGGGCCCGGAGTCATTGGCGTGGTTGACGAGAAGGGGAACCTGCTGAAACAGCGGGTCCCCACCGCCGACCAGGCAAGAGCCCTTCTGTACTTCTGTCTCACCGCTGACCAGCTCTCTATGCAGGCACGGACGGAAGCGCAGGCTGAACTCGACGGCCAACGCCCTTATGACCCCATGGCTCTTTCCGCTGTTGGTCAGAACTACCGGACCAACTACAACTTCCGCACCATGCGTATCATTCGCGAAAAGGTTGCGGCAAGTCTGCGTGAAGTTTGGGACAATCCCGAATTTATTTCCGTGCAGACCCGTTTCGGCGACGATGCCCGTAGGCCTATCTACTCTGACATCCTTTCCTCAGAGATTACCCAGATGGTTAAGTCTATGCCGGGATTCACCTCCATCATTACGGACCTCTTGCACTACTTCTCTTTCCACGGCTTTGGCCTTGCCTACTTCGAGGACCCGGATTCCTGGTTCTTTAAGGCAGGCAGTCTGAATGAGTTTGCGTTTGAGCGCAAGGTTAAGCCGGACAGCAAGACGTTGGAAGTAGTATTCGCAACGCGCACCCTGCGTGCCCATGAGCTTTACGACTATGTTCGTGACCCGCAGACGGCACGCGAAGCGGGTTGGGATGTGGAAGAAGTCATGAAGGTTCTTCGCACCGCCAGCTACAACCAAACCGTCCAGCCTCAGCGCGTCTCCTGGGAAACTGAGAAGATGCTCAAGAACGGAGACTACACTCTGACCGATATTATCGGTACCAGTATTCCGATTTCCCATATGTGGGTTCGTGAATTCGATGGCACCGTAACCCATTCCATTTTCTTCGTGAACGGCAATGGTGGCAATGGTCAGGATGTGAAGAGCGACAAGGAAGGAAACGTTGACGATACCAAATTCCTTTACACGAAGTATGGAGCCTATGACTCCATGGAACAGGCGTTCGTCCTCTTCCCTCTGGGCAGTAGCACCAATGGAGACATCCATGCTCTGCGCGGATATGGCAATGACCTTCTTCCGCATACTCGTGTTATCGACAAGCTCATGAACCAGGCAACGGATGCCGCGTTCCTGGGTATGGCGTTGAACGTGATGGCCACCAACGAGTCCTCCCGTCTCTCTGCCATGGTTAATCCCATGGGTGCCTACACCATTCTGGACCCCTCTGTTCAGATTCAGAGCAATGCGACTCCTAACCTTCAGCAGGTTGCGGGTATGCCACTTACCTTATTGCAAAGCCAAATCCGTGAACGTCTTGGTGAAATCGACGTAAACGCGGATGGTGGTATGGGCCGCACTCAGCTGGAAGCGGAAATCCGCATGGGTAATGCAAGCAAGGTCAGCAACAACATTATGGATATGTTGCTGGAACACCTGTCCATCCTCCTGCGTGAAATCGTCCGTCGCGTCATCCGCAAGGACTACGATGAAGGAATTGCAGGAGCCGAGGAACGCAAGCGCATGATAGCCCGACTGACCGAAGCCGGAGTACCTGTGGAAGCCCTGTATGAAATCGACCTCGACAGCGTTACGGCTCTTCCTCCCATTGGTGCAGGTAGTAAGGTAAGAAGGACTCTGGCCCTTCGGCAGTGCCTCAACTACATGCAGTTCATGCCCAGGGCAGGTCAGGAACGTCTGGTTCGCATGGCTATCGCTAACGAAACGAACGGGCGCACTGCTCGCCTTCTCATGCCCTTGAAGGATGACCCGAACCCGTCCGAAACAATCGCCGCTTCTATTGCATCTATGCAGAACAACCAGCTTCTGGCAGGGCAGGAAGTTCCGGTAATGCCGAACGAGGACCACAGGACGCACGCCGAAGTGCATGCCAATTACATCCTGTCCCTTGTCCCGGATGCCCAGCTTTCCCCTGAAGAAATGGCTCAACTTGCTCAGCCTCTCCAGCTTCTGGTCAGCCAACTGGCTGGTCATATGGACTATTTGCAGGCCAGTAAGGAAGTCGTCCCCGAATTCGAACAATACGAAAAACTGGTGAAGCGGTGCAACGAAGTCATCACTAACGGCATGCGAGCCCTGGAAGCTATGCAGGCTCAACAGCAGGCTGAGGGTGCTGAAGGTGAAGGTCCTACGCCGGAACAAATGAAAGCGCAGGCTGACATTGAGTTGAAGCGCATGAAGACCGAAGCCGAAATCAAACTTGCCGAAGAAAAGCAACAGGCAGAGATAGCGGCTAAGACTGTAGAAGCCAACGCCAAAGCCGCGGCAAACCTGGGAGGTACCAATGTCTAAAATCTGGCCTACCTATTCCGAAGAAGCCTTTAGGTCAAACATTAAAACACAAGGCACCCTGTTTGACCTCTTAAACGACCCGGTGATGCAGGAAGCCCTTCTCATCATCCAATCTAAATTAAACGTCTCGCTTCCATCAACCATGGAAGCGGCGGCACTCGCCGGAGCTTATGCGGCTGGAGCTAAAGCGGTCATTGCCGGACTGCACACTCTCGCCCAACCCATGGAATCCATGGAAGCCCCGGTATCTGCGGTTCCTCACGAAACCCTTGAACGAAACGCTTGGATTAACTCACTCAAACCTAATCTCTAATACACATTTATGTCAGACAATCAAATTCCCGCTACTGCGGAGGCCCCCGTATCTAGAGCAATCGACACCGCCATTCATGGCCTTTTTGAACAAGTATTTAATGACTCCCCGGCACCCACGGAATCCGTGGCTCCCGTGGGTACAGTTGTTACCTCTGACCAGCCACGCATAGCGGAGGCCGAGGTAGAACAGAAAGTCCCCATTGAATTGTCCAACCCCAATGGCAATCCCGTAGAACCGGAACCAGAAGAAGGGGACGATGAGAAGGACACGGAAGAAGGGGACGATGAGAAGGACACGGAAGAGGGGGACGATGAGAAGGACACGGAAGAAGCTCAGCCCAAGGAAAAGCGGGCAAGCAAGGCCGCAAGCAAGGCGTTTGCTGAAATGCGAGTCCAGCTGAAGGGGGCCAAGAAGGAGATTCAGGAACTGAAACAGCAACTGGATGCGGCTAAGACGGCAACCCCGAATAACGAAGAACTGGAAGCCCTTCGCGAAATTGTCAAGGGATATGCCTTCACTGCGACAGAGGAATACAAGACCCAAGTCACCAACCCCTACAACAAAGCTAATGCCAGGATTGCCGACATTGCTCGCGAGGCTGGGGTATCTGTCGATATGAACAAGCTGAACGAAGTTGCCCTCAACCCTGAGCTGGATGCCTTCGACAGAGAGGAAGCCTATGAAACAATCGGAACGGACGCTGGATTGAGCGGAGCTTCCCTCTCCCGTTTTGTTCGGATGGCCAAAGTCCGTGACGCGGCTATCGAAGCTCACGGGAATTTCCAGGCTGACGCTGACAAGTATGTTGAAGAGCTGAAGGCGAGCAGGGGTAAATCGGGAGATGGCGGCAAGTATGAAGTCAACCTTGACAATTATACGCTGGAAGCCATGAAGGACCGGGCTAAGGAGCTGGGGATTACCACCGAAATTACGGAAGAGAATCTTAAACATGCCCGCCATTTGGCTCACAAAATAAATAACAGTTCCTTCATGGATGGAGCCCTTGCGGAAATCATGCAGAAGGAACTGCTGGAAGCTCGCGGGCAGATTGAAGCTCTGGAAGCCAAGGTGAAGAAGCTTCGTGGTGTCCGACCCTCCGCAGGGAAGGGCAGTCCAGAAGCTCCAGAAACGCCGAAAGCCGCTAAGCCTATGAGCGTAAGCGACGCTATCCACAGTGCGTTTGACCTGCTTCATTAAGAATTATTAAATATTTCCTTGACATTCAGTCGGGAATACTCCAAAAAGGGTGCATCCAAAGCGGTGCATCCTTTTTGCTTTCCCGCGAGCAAACCAAATTCCTATATATTGCAGGTGCATAAATCCTGGTCCTGTCCCTGCCATGACCGCCAAAGAACCCCTCAAATTCTTCCAAGAGAATAACGTTGCCATATTAACTACAAAACTACAAAATGGCTACTACTTCTCCTAACGACATTCAGGCCCAGGAACTTAAGTTGGTTACGATGACCAACCTTCTCAACGCTACCATGTACAGCACGTTTGCTCGTACATCTCCGTGGAACTCCCAGATGATTATGTCTGGCGAATGGACGGACGGCGTGGGTGACTCCGGGCGTATCGCAACCTTCGGTGCTACGGACCCCCGTCCCGAATGGATGAACATCAGTCTCAACTCCACCTCTGACCAGATTCCGATTACGGTCAACCGTACGGGTGCCACCACCTATTCCTACAGCCGCTTCATTACGCGCCTGGCTTCTGAAAAACTGGACGTGCTTCGTATGCGCCAGTCCTGGCAGGCTCAACAGCAGGCTGAAAACATCGTCAAGCAGTTGGTGCGTGCCGTGGGTAACGCCTGGTCCCGTTTCTACCGTCAGAGCTACATCAACATTGCGTCCTACAAGCTTATCCCCACGAAGGCTGGTATCGTCGGTCTCGACGTGGTGAGCAACGATATTAACTCCATGCCGGAAGTTAAGCCGGAAGCCGCGCTTAACGACGACCTGATGAACCAGGCATGGCAGTTGCTCATTAACGAAGGAGCTGGCGACTCTGCCGCCTTCATGGACCAGGGTTCCCCTGTGTTCCTGGCCTACACCTCAAAAGATACGGTTGACTTCATCCTGCGTGAAAACCAGGTCATCCATAAGGACTGGAACTTTGCCGAAGCCGCTGAAGGCAAGGAAGCTACTCTGCTTCGTCAGCTGGGTGTGAAGTGGACGTACAAGGGCTTCACCTACGTCGTGGACAACATGAACCCCCGCTACACCTTCGACGACTCCAAGCCGACTGGTCAGAAGTGGGTTGAAGTTCCGCAGTACATCCCGGTCGAAACCACGGTGGGTACCCGCTATGTCCCGAACCCTGCCTACATGAACGCCCCGTATGAAGATACCATCATCTTCGTGAAGGACGTGTACAAGTCTCTGGTTCCTCGCCCCGTGTCTGCCTACGGCCAGGCCAAGTGGGACCCCGTGACCTACGCTGGGGAACTCACCTGGGTGAACAACAAGGACAACGATGCCAACTACATGGGTACTCAGGGTCTGTTCGTGGCTACGCTGTCTGCGGCCCCGATGCCTGTCTTCCCGCGTCACGGTGTTGTCATTCGTCACATCCGCACGACCTCTGGTCGCAACCTCGTGGGTGCCGACGGTCAGCCCATTGGCTCTCTGGTCAGCACTCCGTCCGCTGTTGCTGGTCTGTAATATAAACCCTTAACTCAGTAACCGGGGCGGGTGGGACATTCCTGCCCGCCCCAATTTTATTCTCACAATGAAGATTGCTTACGACCCTGAAAAATTTGGTGAACTTAAACCCGGCGATGACGTACAGGTCATGGGTGTCGGTATAGTTTCCGACGACGGTAAATCCATCGAAATCGTCTCCATCGAAGACCAGGAACTGGATGAAGAGGGTGACGATAAAGATGACGATAAAGATGACGAAGAATCCCCCAAAGACGAAACCCAGGAAGAAACTGATGAAGAAATGGCTGAAGGTGCTGACCTTGATGCAATCATTGCTTCCGGCTTCGGCGCGTAACCACTAACAATAACTCATATGGCTTCAATTACTATCCCCACGGACTCCCCGGTAACATTGAATCCCGGAGAAGAATACACCACGACCATTAAGGAGAAGGCAGATTACATCCTTACCTTTACCCTGGACCGAGGCACGGGTTCTGTCCTGGTTCAGAATTCAAGTAATCTCATCCAGGGTACGGACGTATTCAACCGTCCGATACGGCTTGCCCTGGACCCCTCTGCCCAACCCAACATTATGGCTAAAGCCACCCTGGCTGGTGCAGTGATTACCCTATCAGCAGTTAAGGCCCCAGCAAGTACTTATGGGACGGCGGCAGTTACCCCCGGCATTGCTCACCAGGTGAACTTTGTCCCGGACAGCAACAAGCCGGAAACCCAGTCTGCCGTCATCTACTTCGGCGAATCTGTACAGGCCTCTGTGCAGGAAGTCTTCGTACACGACGGAGATGTTGTCATCCCCGCGCACGCCACAGCCCATGTACCTGTAGGCCACAGTATCACCATCACCCCGCTGGTTGAACAGACCAAAGCGGTAGCTTAAGCTTAACTCCTAACCCATTTAATTTATGCCTGCAACTATACTCCCCATTCCCGCAGAAAACGCCGCCATCAACCGTGGCGAACTGTATCAGCTTACTGGACTCCAAAAGGGTACGCAGTACCAGTTCAAAATCACTGCGACCAAGAGAGCCCACGTAACTATCGCTGAAGATGAACAGCTGAAGAAGATTCAAGCTGAAGGTTTCCTCGATGGAACCGCTTACCACTTCTCCACAGGGGATAATCAAACCTCAGCCTATCTTCGCATTGACGCACTGGAAGGTGCCGAGATTGTGCTGAACATGAAAGCGGACCCGGTACCCGCACCCGAAGGTGCCCAGCTCCCGAAGGAACTTTCCCCGGATAAGTGGTACAGCGTTGCGAACCTTACGGAGAATACTCTGTACGAAATGAAGGTAAGCGCGGATGCTCCTGTAACAGTGTTCGTCAAGACTGGCGACCAGATTATTGGTGCCATTGAAGAGCCGCCCTTCACCACGCAGGAAGGTTCTGTCCGGTTCTATGCAACTGGAACGAACGCCTGGATTTACGTGGACGGGGTCGTTCCCGCCAATGTTGCCCTCGTCCCCGCAACGGGTATCGAAGGATTTACGAAGCCGCAGATTACAGCCCTCTCCAGCACGGTGACAGCCGTATCTCTCATGGGCCCTGCCCCTGCTGGGTACTACAGTGTTGAGTTCGTAACGCATGCGGACGACCTCTCCTTCAAACAGGACCAGGTTCTTACAGTTGTTTCTCAGAATGTAGCCTTCTCTCTTCTGAACTCAGTTGCTTCTGACGGGCAGACTATGCAACCTGCTTATCTTGCTAACAGTAAGTTCACTGGGAAAGACGTTCGAGGTAAGATTGTTTTCTCCCAGACCACGCCGCTTGGTGAAGGGCAGAGCGCACAGGTTCTTACCATTACGCCGCCCACGGGTGGGAACGCACAGCAGTACTCCGGCACGGCCATCATCACCTTTGCTGGGAATATCGCGTAATACAGCAACTTAAACCTTGACGGGCCCGACCCCATGAGCTATAAGCTTTACCGGGCCGGGCCCAAATTATTTTCAATCATGAATATCAAAGAATACGTAAACGGTTCAGCTATCGAGCCGGGTGTAACTTACAAGATTGGAACCGCGGATGCCAATTCTGCGTGGACTCTAATCTCCGACCGTCCGATTCTCTTTAAGCTGTCAGCCACGGAACCCACGGATTCCGCGTGGTCCAATGTCAAGGAAGAGCAATACCTCATCAATGGTGTGCTCTCCAACCAGATTCTTAAAATCGAATCACCTGCTGGAAAGTATTTCGTCGTAGCTACGAACGCCCAGGATTCCGCGGCTACCGTGGAATCCGCGTATGCCAAGGTATCTCTCAAGCCCTTGGGGTTTGACTATGAGGACACATACGAGGCACTGCCGCTGGATAGCGATGGCCCAGTAGCCGAAGGCTTCTACAAGATTTCCAACCTTGAATCCGGCAAGCTCTACTCCATCAATGTATCTCCTGATGCTGGTGGTCTTAGAGCGAACAACCCTATCCCCGAATACGCCTTTGCCCTTTTCGCTGTAGATGGTTCGAACAATCCCAAGGCTCTTCTGGCCGCGGGGAATTCCGGTAAGCAACTGGTCTTCGTGGCTACCGAAGCTACAGCTATCATCAACCTCAGCTCCACCATTGAAGAGAGCGAGTTCTTTGTCAGCATCCGAAATTTTAGTGTAGGCTCTGGTGGTGGAAGCGGCTCTGGTTTTGACCCTGCGTCTGACCAGAACATTACCGGGGCCTGGTCTTTCTCCAATGTAACGGGCTTAACCATGGCTGATAACGCGGCCATTAAGCTGGGCACGGGAGACGACGCTGTTCAGATTAGAGGGTCGAGCAATGGAGCGGCGGTGATTGAGGGGACGAACAAGTCCCATCTTGACATTGCTGTCCCCCTGAAATTGCAGAACCCGGTGACGGTAGATGATAGCCTCAACTTCATTGCCACTACTGGCGAGAAGATGAAGGCCATTCAGTTTGGCACAGCCGCGGGTATGGCTCGTTGCATTCTGTTCGAAGAGGCCAACAAATTCCTCAGTATTGCTAATCCTGCCAACGTTAACCAGAAGACGCTCACCATTGACGGCGCTGGCAATATCTGGTTCTATCTGGTAGAGAACCACAATGGACAGAGCAACTTCAACGTAGAGGTGCGGCTCAACAGTACCGTTCAGGTTTCTGGAGTTGCTACCTTCACCAAGACCATCAACGCGAACCAGGGGATAAACATCCCCCTGACCGTGGGAATCCCTACGGACACCTCCGTAGTGAACCGTGCCCATGCGGCAGGGTTGGGAACCATTGCCAATATTCTGTCCACTGAGGCCTATCTTAACACAGAGTCCCTGTCGGCTACACAAAGTGCGGCTATCACCAAGAATGTACCTTACGCCAGTGCTGATATTCGAGTAAATAACGGAGCCCATTCTACCATTCAGGGAGAATTTCATGCTCGCAGTTTCCAGTGGAACTATTCCAGCTTTGCGGGTATCTCCTTTATTTGGAGGTGCACGGGGGCAAGTAAGCTCACCTTTGGCATTGGCCGTGGTAGCAAGGACATTCGCACAGACCTGTCCATCAATTCGTACAGCATGATACCGGGCAGTGCACTCGCATACAACCATGGGGAAATCTTTGACATCACCTTCGATAATTCCAGAGACACTTCCCGTAAGGGATATACTGTGAAGGTCCGGGAGATTTATGCCCTCTCCGCTGATACTGGCTGGAAGGTCAAGACGACAACCAGCTTCATTCCTGCAACCCATAACGAACCCATACCGTGGACGGTATGCAAGGTCATTTACATGCAGGAGAAAGTCGCGGCGATAAATAAATACGAACCCACGGGAGCTATTTATCTCATGGTCACGGGTGGGCAAGGGAATACCCTGTTCAAAATCGCCACCTGCCGGGGTATCTCCAACTTCGAGTCGGGTGTAGGCCTGAGCCGCTGGGTGACGGACGTAGTGAATAATACCACCGGAAGTATTGTCGTAAGCGTTGGCAACGGCGACTACACCTTCTACCAACCAGGTGGTACCAACCCCGCGTACTACGCACTGAACGCTCTGGCCCGCGACTGTGTGGAAAGTGAAGATACCGCAGACTTCGCGGACATCAATGAACCTATTCAGTAAACGACATGAACAACGCAGAGATTCAAATCCAATTCCCCGAACCTGGTATATGGACGGTGATGAGCATGTCCGCGGTTTATGCGGATGCCGATGGTTTCAACCGGGTAGATACCTATACACAAGACACTCTCCCTCCTGAACAGATACCAGCCCTGGAAGCCGCGATTACTGCGATAGCCTCGCTGGAAGAAGACTGGAGGGCAAGGCAGGTCTGGGCCCGACTGGTTACGGAAACCATAGTAACCGCGGAATCCGTGGAATCCGTGGAAACCATTCTTCTCACTGTCGAGGCTATCAACAAAAACGGAGGGACTCGAATGTTCCGGCCATCCGAATACGAACAATTTCGGCTGACGGACACAGGTTCCCTGTCCTTCTTTAAATACTTCACAACTAAACAACCATCAACCATTTATGGAGATACAGGAACTTCTGAACCTACTCCCGCTCCTGAAGCGGTAAAGAAGGTTCGAAAGACTAGAAAGTCCAAGTAAACCATGGGGGCCGGGGGAACAATCCTCCGGCCCTCTTTTGTCATACTAAAATAAACTTATTGACAAAAGTAAAAATCCCTGTATATTGATGCACATGGATAACAACCCATCCACAAAAAACATCGTAGTAGTTCAAGACATGACTAATGGTCTTAGCCATGTCATTGAAAGTGAAACCAACGGGGGAGAAGATGTGAAGAAGTACGTTTCTGTCGTGTCCCCCACGGCTCCCCGTCCAGTACCTCTGTCCCAAATGACCTGGGAGGAAGCGGAGATTGATGCTTTCTGTATCGTTCGGCTCCTCGACCCATCACTGTCCCCTGAACGGGAACCTTCGGAGTCGGAATCACAAATTAAGAAAGAAGTGGAATTGACCATTAAATGTGCTAAGAAACGATTGAACAAACAAAACTAAAATGGAAAAGCAAGATAGATTATTTCAGAAAGGTGACGAGGTGCGGTTCATCAACCGAGGCAGGCCTCTCCCTAAACATTTCAACTATAGTAAAACGTATATAGTAACTCGAAATGAAACGGAAACTGGGCTAGTAGCTATTGAGGGTTTAGACTTCTCAAGTTACTTTCTGGAATTGGTCGAACCTGTTGAAAAGAACTATCCTTTCGGATTTCAGGAAGCAGTAAAATACATGATGGAAGGACATATTCTGGAAAGATTGTCTCCTATACATATAGCTAGATTTCATGTACGAATGATTGAAGGCCACATTCAAAGCAGGTATGGTGAATCTATTGATGACAGAGACTGGTGCTCCTGTGCGCTCGACGACGAGGATGTTATGTCCAGATGGAAACTTATTGACTAATTAACCAATTAACCAATTAACTAATTAAAACCCAATGAAGAGAGAAGATTGCAAACCGAACAGGGTCGTCATGTTGAAGGGAGTAATTGACCATGACGATAAAACTACAGTACACCCTATTAAAGTGAATTTCACTCATCCTGGGGTAACTGAACCTAACTATGGGTGGTTTGACCCGGAACAGTTGCTCGAAGTTAGGGAGCCCGCGATTGACCGGGCAAGAAAGTTCTGCAAAGGGGATAAGGTACGGTTCGTTGCCAGTGGACGTGGAAACTATCTCATACCTCCGGTAGCGAATGGAGAATATGAAGTCACCAGCCCCGAAACCTCTGACGGCTGGGTTTATCTAATAGGTATGGGTTATAACAACTGCGTTAAATGGTATGACCTGGAACTCGTGGAATCCGTGGGTTCCGTGAAAGAGATTATTCCCTTTACCGTTGAACAGGCAGAAGGACCTTACTTCCACTTAATGCGTGGTGAACATCGTATCATGGAACTTGGATATGGTTCGACCATAAATAGCCCATACACTAAAGAGGATGCCAGCCAGAAAGTGCAGGAACTCTGTGATGTATTAAACCGTAAGCACAACCCCTCAAACAATTAACCCAACAAGTTATGTCAATACTCAATCTTACAGTCAGCCAGTATATTGTCGTTGCCCTTCTCATCACCCTGTGGGCTTTCATTGTCCGTTGGGTTATGGTCTGGGTGAATAACCGTAAAACGGAAGAAGTGAAAAAACTTTGGAAGAAAGCCGGAATAGAAACCAACTCCTTCCGAACCCGTGGAAGCCAATACACTCTGTACGAGAAGGGTGCTATGGAACAAATGCATGATGCTCTGCTCAACAGGTCTATGCACATTATCTATGGAGCCTGCATCTTCTTCATTATGGTGGTCACGGCAGAAAGCATTTACTTCTTCATGACCCCAACTACTGTTGCTGTTTACTTCGCAGGGCTGGCAGTATGGCTCGCAGGAACTTTCTTCTGGTCTATCTTAGCTGCCCAGTTTACTTACTACATCACCCTACTGTGTGAAAAGCGCAGGCTGACAAATAATAAGCTTGACGAATAAAACTCCTATTACATAATAACCGCATGTCACCGACACCAATCAAAGAGACGCTTAATTGTCCAGTGTGCGGCTTGCCCTTGGACCTATCCAATGACCTGTTTACGAAGGACCCTCTGGGGTATTGTTGCTATGAAGACCGTTATGTCTATTACTACGAATGCCTCGACTGTCATCTGGCAACCGAATATGGAGATACGGAAGAAGATGCTTGGGAGAAAGCTAAACAACTTGTAGATAAGTGTCTTGAAAAATTTAACCAGAAGGAGGCTCCCAATGGCGATGCTTAGATGCCCTGTATGTAACACTCCCCTAAAAGAATTCGAGGATTCCGCATACGAACTTAGTTCTGTAGGCTGTCCCCGGTGCGAATGGACTACGTTTAAAGCGTACCCGGAAGAAGCGTGGAAGGCCGCTGAAAAATTTATCAACGAGTTCCCGCCCGCTATGCGGGTGCATCCAGGAGATAAGATTATCTACTTTGATAACCTGTATCATAGGGTAGGAGGAACCGTTATGGGGAAAGACCCGGTTACCATGCGAATCATACTCGAAGACGGAAGTACCACAGCTGACATGGTGTACAAATGGCCGTGGCAACTGAACTAGAAAGGAGAATAGTGAAAACGTTTAAATGTCCCGTGTGCGGGGGCACCTTCGAACTGCAATTCGATTTGGCCTCCTACGATTACCGTGAAGCAACCTACGAACAGGTGTATTACTATGTCTGCGACACCTGTGCCCTCACTTCGGACTGGCAGTTTATCGAAGATGAGGCGAGGAAAAAGCTGGAAGCCCTCATCCGCAGATTTCCCCCTCTCATGAGGGTCTGGCCTGGGGATGTAGTTTCATGGGGAGTCCATCCCGTTACGGTTCTGGATAAGGATGTCCAGTGCGGAGAACTGCTGGTACTGGATTCACATGGGAATAAACATCTCATCGAACAGCACATCATTGATAAATGGCCATGGGAACTTGAACAGGAAAAGGAAGAGAGAAACTGCTATAACTGCAAATATAGCGCACTGTCTTGCAGGGACCATCCCTGTAACGCATGTTCGTCACCGGAAGCACCTGAGTGTTATAAGTATTGGGAAGCTGAACCGAAAGAAAACTAATGCTATTCGACATCATATATTTGTTCGTCATATTGGCCACCATCGCTGTCTTTGGGTATTACTACTACATGGCAGGCAAGGTGCAAGGAGTTCTTATGGCCCTCGAAATTTATCTGACGCACAACGACGAAAAGGAAGATGAAACTGACTCCTGAACAGCAGGCCTTTTACCGTTACGGGTTTGTCAAAGCCTGCTTATGTCTTAAAATTCAAGAGGTTCGCGATTATGCGCGACACACCTATGGGACGACCTACGCTAAATTAACACCGAAGGAACGAGCCGATTGCCGAAAGCAATTTCAAATTGAATTTCTTATCAACCTGGTTAGAGACCGGAGAGCTACGTGCCGGGCGTGGGTACCGCCGCGACAACGCGGTTGCTCAACCTGTAGGCATGACGGAACTCATTACAAGCTTTGTGCACTCTGCCACGGTGAAGGATGGCCTGTCAGCTGGGTACCGAAAAGGAATTCCCTAGGTAAGATGAAATGACAAATTCTACTAAATAATATTCTTGACAAAACAACCGGGGGTACTACAATACCTCCGAACTCCAATCAAATTCAATGATGAAGTTAGACCCTATCGTACCCTCCTGCGCTCACTGCCATTACAGCGACCTGCCTTCGGAGTCGTTCCCGTGTTCAGAATGCGACAAGGACTATAGCCAATTTACGGCTAAGTCTGGTTGTTGTAACTGCGTACTAGCAAGCATGTCACTCTGCCAACCTGATTGTTTCACCTGCAATTCATCCTGGGCAGAGATTAAGGACAACAGAAAGAAATAACCAAGAACTAAACACATCATGTCTCAAACCAAATCTACACACTCCTGTGACCATTGTCTCTATCGTGACTTGAATTCGGATGTATATCCCTGCTCAGAATGTACGTCCCAACTGAATCATTACACTCCTGGCCTCATATATCAGATATGGAAATATGCGAACACCCCTAAAGCAGATTATCCTTGTTCAACCTGCCGCATCGAATCTGATAGGGGACATTACGTAGAATCCACGGAATCCACGGAATCCACGGAATCCACGGAACCTGTGTCTCCGTGCCAGTCCTGCCCGCACGCGGGGACCCCCCCGCTCCAACAGCCATGCGCGGACTGCGGTCACAATGGGCTTAGTGCGGGCATTCAAAGGAACAGAGAAGCAGAGTACCAGCGGTTCGTGGAGGAAATGAATGCACGCCCAGCCGCCTGTATCTGCGGGGAGAATCCCGAATATGTGGAAGACAACATCTATCCCGGAGAAGTCCACCGCTATGTGGTCTGCAACGGGAGTCACCCCGTCCCCCATTCCCTGTCGGTCCACGGCGGCAATAGCCGGGAGGAAACCATTGGACGATGGAACGCTTTTATTTTCAATCTTAAAAACAATAAATAATTATGTATATGGCAAACACACCGCTCTATCATAATCAGGTCCGACAAATGCGTAAACTACTTCAGATTAACTTCGGCATACCCTGGGAAGAACTTGCGCTCATGACAGACAATGAAGCCGAAGAAACTCTGTCCTCCCTGGGGTACACCCTCGTCAAAACCGCCTCTGTGGATGACGGCACTCTGTACGTCGTCCCCAAAGACCTGCTCGAAAACGCTTTCACTCTAAACCGATGATTATGTTTCTAATCGGCGCGGCCATGGCTCTCTGCCTAATCTACATCATTGAGAATAACGAACCACTTTTACCTGCATGAAGAATCAAGGAAAACTCATCCAGCACCCAGGGCTCAAGTACCCACGGAAACCACGGAATTGTACACCCGCTGTAAAGAAGATTCCCTATGGCTACATGTCCACCCAGGAAATCGCGGAAGCCGTGGGTAGAACTCCCACCTGTGTTCTCGTTACTCTGGAACGCCGCAAGGTGCCGAAGGTACGTTCCGGCAAGATGGTTTACTGGGACGGAGACATAGCACGGGAATATATTAAAACACTTAACTCAGACGCGTACGAGGGAATTCCTAACGGATATACGGATATGGAAGGAGCCCTGGAACTCACTGGTTTTAAGAATGGAGCGACCCTCTCCACCATGTTTAAGCGCGGGCAGGTCCGGCGTGTCCGGTACCGTGATGACATGGGTGCCGGGAGAAAGACGCGATTCGCGTATAATATTCTTGACCTGGAACGGCATATGGGCTTAACTAATGTCACCGAAGATGACGACGAATAATAACCATCAAATGGCAAAAGTCAGCAATCAGGAGGCATTACTGACAATTCTGTCCTGGGTCGATTTATTCGACCCTGACATGAGCCTGACCCGACTCCGCATCCTGCTTGCCCTTCACGGTGCGGGGGGCACCCCCACGCTGACGGTCAAGGTTTTGTCCCGCTATCTGTCTCTTTCTACGTCCAACCTTAACTATAATCTCAAGAAACTGATGGAGGATGGATGGGTGGAGATTGTAGAGGATAGCGAACCTGCTCTCTATCAACTGACAAGACGTGGCAGAACCTTCTGCCGCGATATATTCAAACCCCGAAAGTACATCAACAAATGACTCAAAAAGAAATCGAAGAGGTAGCTGAAAAGCTATACACCCTGACGGAATCCCGTACTGCATGGTCTGAACTCGACACCGCGGGCCAATACCCGTACGTCAAACTGGCACTCAATCTGGGAGAAAAGAAACCGGAAATTCTTGGTGAACTGGTTTCAAAGTACTGCGTCGATTTCGGAATGCCCAGCAAGTACAAGGCGATTGTCGCTGGGATTATTTCCGGGATTCTTACGGTACTGGCCGCTTTCGGTCTCATCTCCCAGAACAGCTGTACCCGTGTCGATATGACGGAAGACCATGCAATTATTTGTCGTGGCGATTCCTGCATTGTCCTTGAGCCGGGCCGGATTTCCTACAGCCAGGCCCAGCCGGAAACGGACGTGCCTCCGGTGGTTCAGGTAAAACCCAGCAAGAAGTAATATGGCCGACAACGAGGTTCAATATTCAGAACTGCCCTCAGCCCCGGACCTCTTTAATCATCCGGTACCCACGGTTCCCGTGGGTACCGAATTGTTTAATGACATGCCGCCGTTCGATTCCCTCCCTGACCCCATTGCCCCAGTTTACGGTGAAAGCGATGTCATGGTACATACTCCGTCGCCGTACAACGACGACCCCCTGATGCGGAACCGACCGGAGAATATGTTCGCTATCGTCTATGACCCAACGAACAGTGGAGCCAACGCGGCCGTCCAGTACGTTGCCGGGGTAATCATCGACAGCAATGAGGTTACTAAAATCGGAGGCGAGCCGGGAACCCTGCACAATGTCGAATCCAAAGAGCAGGCACCGCTGGACAAGGACATTACCTGGTACCTCAATGTAAAAAGCGACCGAGCCAGTTCCACGGTGACGAGCGTAAAAGACGAGAGTGCTGACTTCTCCGTTCCTCTGGCCAAGATGACTCGCGGCACCAACGGGTACATTCAGCAGTTGCACCGTGGTGCTGTGTTCATTGGCGGTGGTAGCGGAGGCGGCACGTTCCCGTTTAAGGTTACTATCTCTAAGGAGCAGGACGATTCCGGCGCATGGCATACCTACGCAGTAATTGTTGAGGGTGGCTTCCGGGACACCGACCGGAAGAAGGCTACCATAGATGGGTTCAAGGACGGGAAGGCTAAAGTGGAAATTGTCACGGATGGTGAACTCCCTATCCTGTTGGAGTGGGAATATGCATGGCCCTATACGGGGCTGACCCAAGCTAAGGTGGTTGTCGATGATAAGCCCTGGGATGGGAAGGAAGTCATTACACCCATTACCAGTGAAGAGGGGAATGGTAAAAGTAAATGCGCTTTAGCCATCCTTACTGTCACCCGCGCCCAAGATGGGACGCTCGACGCAGTTGTTAAATCCCAGCTGGTCAATACCGGGTTAATCGCCATGTGGTATAGTGGCTACGTTGACGGAGTATCGGGCAATGTGGGCCAGTATGCAGAAGCCAGTACCGTATCACCATGAGTTCTCTTCTTCTCTATCCCAAGCCGTTGCAGGGGAATAGGCCCGCTTCATTTCTGCAACAGTGGCACCAGAAGCTGACACATCCCTTCAATGAGATGTACTGGTACGGAACTCCCGGACCTACACTCCATGGCATGCCAACTCCGAACGGTCTTGCTATACCCATTAAAGCGGATGCAACTTACCGACCAGGAATCCGTTGCAAGAACATCAGCGATGCGTGGAAGATATACAATACTCTGAAAGGCCTGAAGGCTCCTGAGCTGAAACCCGTATTACCAAGCCAGGCAGGATGGAAGACACACCTCTACCCCACGGAATCTGTACGTGTCTTCGACTATGAAGTCTGGAAAGTGTGGCACCCGAATCAGCCACAGCATGAGATGACTTTGGATGAAGTCAAGACCTGGCCCATACCTACAGAGGGCGGCCTGGGGGGTTCCATTTACGTAGTGCTATATAACGAGAGCGGGGTTCTCATCGATAACACAGCCCGGTTCCTGATTGACCAGGTATGGTACATTGAAGAAGAGACGGGAGCTGTTTACCTGGACCTTCGCTACAATATCACAGGCCAGTATGAACAGAGGATTTCCGGCGTTGGCCGAACCTTCAACGTATCAGCTGACTTCGGAAGACGACAGCACATCAATGGAACACAGTCCCGTATCATCAAGTGGACTGGCGAGATGTGTGGCGTGACCGTTGACTTCCTCGCTTCCTACTTCAGCTATGCCCCTTCCACGGTAACAGTTCCCTCCGTGTCTATTCTTACCACATTCTTCAAAGGAATCCAGTTTACTACCCTTTGAACATTTCAATACAGCTGTACAATCCCCCAGTGGATTTCGTACATTGAAATGTCAGAGCGTTTAGATTGCGAGAATATACGGAAAATGTATATTCTCGCAATCATTTTATGGAGGAATGACGAGGAAAGTAGTTGACAGAAACAAACTCTTCACTATGATGGGGGCATGTCCGAACCATTACCCAATCACGAATTCGATGATTTTGTTTTCATCATCTTTGCGTACAACGCTACGCTTGACTGGCCGGAACGAGAGTCCCTGCTTGTCCACTACTCCGTCAACTACCTGCTCAACCACGGAATCCCCGGAACCCGTATCACCGTTCTAGCCAATGACCTGTCGGTATGTTCCTGGGCAAATTTGCAGGGATTGAAGTTTATCCAGCTTAAAGCCACTGACAAGGAAACTGTTACGGAAGCCATATCCTCTACAATGCAGGAGAATCCAGAGAAGAATGTTGCATGGCTCAATACTGTATTCCCTGTACGCGAATCCGACCTCCTGTCGCTGATGTGCAGTCAAATCCGAACGGAAAAGAATAAGCTCTTTATCTCTGCCCACATGGGTGCCAAGTATGAGAAGGACGACCGGACAACATCCTGGGACACTACTCTGAACGGAAGTATCATAGGCTTTCGTCATGACTCTGATATTAAAGCTCTCTTCCATCCTAAGAACATTTACCCCGTACTTCACACTGCTGAATGCGGAAATTATAAGGTCTGTTTCAGGTATGAGTACATGAAGGAACCCCTGGAATCCGCGGTTGCCGTGGGATATAAGATGTCCGCATGGTCTGCCCCCTGTCCGTCAGAATATCCTCGCAGGGTGGAAATAAAGCTGGACAACGGAACGGATGCCCGCTAACCTGAAGCCCATGAACAACACCAACTTATACTTTGACGGTGCGCTTGGCCAGTTCATAGGAAAGCACAACTATGACCTCATCAGCGTTGACCCAGACCTCGAAGTCCAGCACGCCACGTCGTCTAAGACAATCTGCCTGGGAACTGAGTTCCAGGGAAACATCAACCTGTACATCTCCCACGCCACCGCGCTGGGGCTGACAGGCAGTGCTTTCTCCTGGGATGTTTATCTGGCCCCATACAACAATGCCAATCTCCCTGTCTGGGAGAATATAGCATCCGGCAATACCTCCGCAGAGAAACCGGGAGGAACTACAGATACAGTTCTCCTGGCCACTGACATGTTTACCCTGGGCCTCGAAAAATATCCGCGAGGCGTTTACTGGATGAAACTGCATTTCAGCAACATGTCCGACTGGATGCGTTCCTTCCCCATCATTCTCCACATTATTTAATCGACATGAAATTAGACCTTAACAGAATACTTCGACTCTACCCGCTCCTTAAAATCCTCCACTATCAGACAGGGGCAGGGTTCCACCACGAGAAATACGATGAAGCCCTTGAGGACTTGGGGGAGATAGCGGACAAGTTCATCGAGACTTACATGGGAATCCACGGCCGGGACTGGGTTGCGGGTTCTTCCCCTATGCCCAAGCTCGTGACGGGTACGCGTCCCTGTGTGGCGCAGTTCCGCATGGAAATCGTCGAGACGCTTGTTCCCTATCTCTACCAGCTGTCGAAGGGCCAGAAGGCTCTGAACAAACTGGCAGAAGACTTTGACGAAGCCGCCCACGGAATCCTCGGTCTCCTGGAAAACTACAGCAATCAATAAATCAACCAAACACACTATGCCCTGCAACGTACAGCGCGGAGAATTCTATATTGCCAACGACGGACCGGAAAGCAATTCCGAAATCATAGCAAACGTACTTCCCAGGATGGACGGGATTCTGTCGCGGTCCCGCTCCATGACCTGGGGTATGATTAGCTACACCCTGTCCCACCTGAACAATCCGTTCGGCATTGCTCTGGAACATATGCGGGTAGGTTTCGCGGCGCGCACCGCATCCCTGCCGGACGCTATGGGGGTGGTCGATGTATCTCACTGGATTATCATTGAGAAGGTACCTATCTCTTTTGAGGACTTCCGCTGTGTCTTCAAGATTCTGGAACCCACGGATTCCCCGGATGAGCGGAAAGATTATCTCCTTCATGGCAAGTGGTTTACACCCACCAAGGAAATCAAACTGAACAACGATATGATTACCCGGTTCCACTGGGAACTGGGCTACCCTGAAAACGAACGAATCAACCTGCTGGAAGACAGCACAGAAGAAGACGATGACACAGAAAGCTAAAATCAAAAAGATTCAACAGCTGGTCGGCGTGACCGCTGACGGCATTATCGGACCGAAGACCATTGATGCAATTCTTAAACGGCTGACCCCGGAATCCACGGGTACCGGGGAATCCACGGATTCCGTGGATGCTCATGAAATCCGCAACCGGATGGCCGCTAAAATCCTGAACATGGAGGACTACAAGATTACCGGGCCAGAATCCCTGCGGGTTACGCGCCTTCCCTCCGGCGATGGTGGCGGCACCTGGGAGATTGCAGGTATCTGCGACGGGATTGAACCTGACGTATTTAACCGGATTAAATCCTTGCTGGACAAGGGACTGCGGGATGAAGCATGGGAAGAATGCCTTAGCTACGTACTGGAGAACACCTCCAAGATTGTAAGCTATCTTCCGAACTATGGTTTCGGCTACGAATTCATGGTACGCGACCTCGCGTTCAACATGGGTACCGGAGGTGCCGTCAATGTCATCCAACGCATGCTCAACTCTGTGGGAGATGCTGGCCTTACAGTGGATGGCAAATGGGGGCCTAAGACTCAAGCCGCCCTACGAAGCGTAACGGATGTTATTCCAGAAGCTGAAGTTGTCAGAGGGCTGGACCGTGCGGCCCGTGCAAGGTATGAAAGCATTGTCAAGGCCAACCCTGTTAAGAAGAAGTTCCTTAAAGGTTGGTTTAACCGATGCGAAGCTCGTGTTAAGTTTGCCGAGACTATTATGTCAAGAAATAATTCTTTACAGCAATAAATTCATTTAGTACCATGGCGGTGAGGTAAACCTTGCCGCCATGTTTTTGTATAGTCTCGCAAGCGTGGATGCAAATGTCTGGACGATGTTCCTGACGCGCATCGTTGATGAGATGAGCCCTGCGTATCTGGTGTTCGTAGGGCTTATTTACGTGGCGGCGAAGCTTGCCTATAAGTACCTTAGTAAAAAAATTGATTATACTCTTGACAAGGAGAAATCTTTTTTAGTACTTCTACAGGAGGCACTGCGGGTTATCTCTGAACTGGATGAAACTCTGGACCAGCTCCACGGTAAACTGGATTCCCTGCGGAGTGGCCACGAAGAACTGTTAGAAATCGTCAAACACAGCGGCATGAACAATGAAGCTACTCCCAAAACTATTCCGAAAAGAACCCGAACCAGAAGGAGTGATTAAGAACATCACCAGTCTGGCTGATGAGTTGCAGGTTAAATTACACGCCTGCGGCGAACGCATTGCCAAGCGGAATCAGTTCTACGCGACTCTGCCCCTGGGCTGTGAAGGTGAAAGAAAGCTACCCAAGAATCAGTGGGTTTACTTTCTGCGTGGTTCGGTAGGTATCAAGTATGTTGGAGAAAACCTCACAAGCTCTGTTACTTACATCCGAACACATGAAGAGATTAAGCTTCCCAATTTTATTGACAGCGAACGCTCACATAAACTTCGTGTCATAAACGGATATATTATTGACAGAAGAACAAACCGGAAGTATTCTGCGGGTGAGTCGATAGACTTTCAGCGGGGAGAACCTATGCACTTAACCATAAACGGATATGTGTGGATGACCTGGACACCCCCGCTTCCGGGTTCAACACTTCCGTTCTACCACTCAAATCATGCCTCTAATTCCTAATACAGGAGCATCAAACCCACAACCTCCGATAATTCCGATAGGAACCACGGACAGTTCATGGCGTAACGGGCATAACCCGGACCGTCCCATGGGGGAACCCATCATCAATTTCCCCTATGCCGTAGTCAAGAACGTCATGTTCTTCGTGGAAAGGATTGTCAAGAATCCCAACGAATTGTCGGCAGAACTGGGTACTCCCTACAACCCCACAGCGGGGACTACTTTCCTCCCCTTCATGCGTGAAGCTGTGCTTGTCCATGTCGAACCCGTAGCGGAAGACACGCGCCGCCACATCTATCGGTTCTACTACATGGTCCCACCGCAGGAGCAGTATCGGTATAACATCCAGGATATGAAGAAGATTCAGGATGGCTATACACTCAAGGACACTGCCGCGGACGGGAACTTCATGAGCAGTGCCGCTGACGCTGAAGACCTCAAGGACTTCTATGAAATCATTCGTGAATGGGTTGAACCCACGGATTCCGCGTACACCCCGTTAGCCCTTGGTTCCTTTGACCCCAGCAACGAGAAGCTTGACCCTGACTTCTATGACCTCCATGATTATACGGCCTACGATGCCCAGCTGGTCTATGAAGAAGTTGGCCGCTTCGAGCAGGAACATCTCAACAAGTACTTCCGTAAAGTTACACGGGTGTATAAAACTCTGCCCGGCCCCGTCGTTAAGGAGTTCATGCCCAATAACATGTGGGTAAAGGGAGACACTGTATGGGAAAACGGTGGGCCCGGAACTTCCGTACCGGAGAACGAATGGGTATCTCAGAACGCTATCAAACTTTCCCGCGAGGTGTGGGCCGCCCCACTGTGGGAGGGTGAAGGTGGAGCAGAGCCCGGACAGGCACGCATCCCTTTCATGCCCACCAAAGAGTTCGAAGGTAAACCTCTTAGCACTGGATGGGATAAGGGCACGTACCCCAGCCTCCAGAACTATACGGTGGTTACGATGTTCAAGCGCAATTCCTCCATCGTGGAGAATGAACAGCAGAACAGCCTTTCCGGCAACTGTTGCAACCCGGACTCCCGGTTTGTGCGTTGCATCAATACCACGGTGACGACCAGCCAGTCAGTGGACTGGACGGCCAACGGAGACCTTCCATCCATTGAACCCCCGGAACCCGGTGAGAACTGTAGCCAGTGGAGAGTGGATAGTAGTGTCGTTGTCCGGGAAGGCTATAGCCAGAAGGAGACGAGAAAGCAGTGTACCACTTACGAACAGATTGACGAGTTCTGGGAGAGCCAGTTCGACCGGATAACGAATCAGGTTTATCCGGTGCTTCGTAAAATCGTGCATGAACCCTCCACCGAGTTCGATAAGGACTGGCAGGAAGAAGGGTTCAAGAAATACACGGACTCCGTGGGTAACGTCTATTACGGACGCAAACTGGAATCCCCGGTAACTGAGGTTTCCATATCCATCCCTGACACTGTGTGGGTTAAAGAGAACTACAGCCTCAGCGATTTCTCCGTTGGCGAGGACAACCCCAGCCCTACGGGATTGCTTTCTAACCTTAATGTCATCAACGGATGGAACGACCCCAGCTATCCTTCGTTCTCCAACTACTTCGCATTCACCTGCGAATTCACTTCCAACAATCCGGGGAGAGACAGGGGAACCGTGGTAACGGTCTATTACAAGAACAAACGCTGGTGGCCCATGTATGTGCAGAATAGCATGCCCGTGGAGCAATCTCCTGGCACCATCTCTACGGCCAACCATTACTACAATGTCAACCCTGATGGCCCATGGTACACTGCGGACGGCCTTTATCGAATTAGCATGGAGGGGATTATCTCCGACACGCTGTACGGTGAAGGAGTATCTGGCCAGACCTGGACGCTTCCCATAGGTTATATGGATGGTTCGGGAATATATAAGCGGGGAACCTACAATCCCGAAATGAAGTTTACGGTTGGTTCTCTCCCCACGGGGATTAGCAAGGTATTCCTTGATGTCACTAACGGTCAGCTCAATATGCTGGTCTGGGTAGAGAACCCTAATGGCATCGCCATTAACGGGAACATCCCCATCAAACTCAACGGCACCAAGATATTCGACATTGCAGTAACCTCTTCCGTGTCCTCATCTAATGAGCCTCCTTCTGTTGTGACCCGCAATGGCGAGAAGAGCGAATACACGGATGGAACCTACTCATTGAAGGCGGCAGTAGCAAACCGGATTGAACTCTCCTACAATGGAACGAGATACCCTTACTTCCAGTTTGGTGCGACCGTAGCTACCTTGACCGGGAATACATTCAAGCTCCAGAAGAATACCAACGTGTCCCGCGTCGTACTCCGGCAGTGGGTGAACCCCTGTTACGCTGTTGATAGCTACATGCAGATTCCCGGCATTGGCTATTACCGAAAGTACACCACCACCATGAACTACAGTTTCCCCGCAGTGCTGGGAAATGTTTCATGGATGGCCTGGAATACGAGGCCCGACATGTCGGGTAAACAGGGTGGCCAATACTTCCCGTCCACGAACATGAAACGGGATTCCTACTCAGGCCCCTGCCGTGCCGTGGTGGAAGAGCTTTTCAGCCCGGACGGCTCCTGGCCCAGCACCTGGGGCCTGGGAACTTCTCCCCAGTTCACTACGGCCAGCGGATATTTCTCTACGCCGTTAGTGGACTTCCGTCTTCCGGCCTGCCTCCACACCCAGTTGAACTTTACGGTCACTATCGGAAACCAGGATGCCAAGTGGACTCCCGGAGTCTTCAATGCAACCTTCCCGGCAACCAGTGTTACCGACTGGACCTCCGTGACATCCTACTATGCATCCCCGTGGAACGGCGGCATGCTGTGCAAGAAAGTAACCATCTATCCTCCAACCGCATAATCTCATGGCGTTTATTACTAAATCCTATTTGACGTATCGAAACGTATGCGACGAATTGTGTATGCTCATTACCAATACGCCGCCCTCCAAATCCAATGTTGACTTCCGCAGGATTCTGAAGGAAGCCCAGAACCTCCTGCTTAACGAGGCCACGGTTTCCCCGGATTCCATGGCAATCCTTGATTTCGAAGGAGTTGAACGGAATGGAATCATTGCCCTCCCTGATGAGTACGATAGTATCGTTGCGGCATGGACACCGGGGGGACAACGGTATAACATCGTTGACCGGGCCATGTTCGAATCCAACACCTGGTTCCGTAGCGAGTACCCCCGCAGGCCGCACGGCTCACCCCCTCTCATGGTGGACATGGGGCTGAACGAGATGAACCTCCGTACCTATGCCGTACTGTCTGGTAGCAATGGCATCAATGACAAGGATATGGGCATGACCGTTTCCGCGCGTTGCGCTCTCCGCGGTCTCTCCCTCAATGTCTATGATGATAAGGCATGGGAAGATAAGGAGGTTCGTATCTATCCCGGATGCCTCCCCGCCCTCAAGGCCATGATGCTGTCAGTGGTCTATAATGAACAGGGCAATACCCAGATGGGCACCGACAGCTATGGACTTGCGGTCAAGTACCTGAACGACCACCTCCGCAAATATCGTCAGGGAACTTATCAGGCTCCCAACATTGTACAGAACGGCGGGCTGATGCAGAGCCCCGGCCTTAACCTCATGTAAACCATCATGGCAACTCAATCCACAGATATCAGCAGTGAAGGGAAGAACCCGGCAACCAAGTCTCCCCGGCAGAAGATAACCGAAGAAGTCCTGCCCAAGGTGAACCCGGATGTTCCCCTTCGTCCCGTAACCAATAACGACCCGAACAAACCAGTGGACGCTAAGGCATTGAACGAGGTGGCCGCGGCTAACAGCAACCGGGGGATTCAACGTCCCCCGGCATCCCCGGCACCCGCGAATCAGTATGGCCGCGGCATTACGGAACCTACGGTTCCGGGTGCCGTGGACCCGAACAGTCAGGCCTATGCGGAAGCACAACGTGCCAATTACCAGAAGCTCATGGCCCAGGGACCCACTGCGGAGGATAGGCTTCTCATGCGAGGGGTGGACCAGAATGTAAGCAGAGGGCAGATGCCCGTTGGTAGGGTACCAGGAGCCGCGGCATCCCCGGTACCCACGGGACCCACGGGTTCCGGTGCCACTCGTCCCATGGGTTCCGCTACTCCGGCATCGCTATCGCAGGAAGCTTTCGGCACAGACATTAAGAACAGGCTCAGCCCTGACGACTATAAGCTATATCAATCACTGAACCCGGCCAAGCAGACTGAGCTCTACAATAAATGGAAGGAACAGCAGGTAAAGCAGAACCCCTCCCTGCTCACAGCACCGACAGGTTCTCCGGCGGCCCCGGCGGCCCCCGCTGGTGCCCTACCCTCCGGCGGCTCCCCTATACCCACGGCGCAGGTATCGCCGCCCGGACGTGATGAGAAAATGCTGGAGGTACTGCGTGACCCTACGGCAGACCCGCAGGCAAGGTCTCAGGCCAGCACCTATCTGAAGGTCAAAACCATGTACGCACAGAAGGCGAAATTCGGCAACGAGATTAAAGCTCTGGAACGGGCCAGCCGCGCATATACACGCCAGCTGGGGAACATGTTTAAGAATCCCCTGAACAGGAGAGACCCGAAGTACCAGCAACAGTACGAGCACTGGAAGGCTCTCCGAAAAGGAAATCCACAGGCGAAGCTCATCATGTTCAATGAGTTAATGAAGCGACCGGAGTTTGCTTCCCTCAGTTTCAAATAATATTGCTGACAGAAAAAGTTAGTATTTCTCTTGACCTTAGCCCCTGCTTTGATAGACTTAGGCAGTCCCTCGAAGCAGGGGCGCATTGTATTAGAAACCAACCTATTAAGTAAATGGCTATTGACTTTACTACAGCTAGCCCGGCAGACTGGAACCCCAGTTCTGAAATCACCGGAATCCGAGAAGCCCGCGCCGCAGAAAAGCATGCGGCATGGCAACGGGGTCAGGAGCAGAAAGCTCTCGACCGTCAGAAGAAGGAAGCAGAAGAAGCACAGAAACAGGCCGTTAAAGGCGTAGAAGCGGAAGCGGATTTCTTCACTCACCTGTCCGGCGTACTGGACACCGAACGCAAGGAACAGGAAAAACGAGCCAAGGAACAGAAGACGGAAGCAAGGAAAGAAGTTACCGAGGCCCGTGCCGACATTCAGTTTGAGCAAGGGCAGGCTGACCGTGCGCGTGCTGAACGCGACCGGGATGTCAAATCCCTGTCCCGCCGCAACATGGGGCTCAACTTCGAAGCCCTTGAGGACATGACCGACTACGTTGGCCGCAGTGCCGATAGCTTTGTTGACCTGAAAGAAGGGGCCAAGGCTAACCCGCAGGTGATGGAAAAGCTTGGCAACTCTCTGGGTCTCAATGTCGTAAGCTCCAACTCCCTTACGCCTACCGACCCTGCATTCACTTCCCGGTTCGGCTTCTCTGTCGGTGCGGATGGACAGCCAGTTATTACTGAAAAGTTCCTCGCTATTGCCGCCGACCGGAACCGTAGCAGTAAGGATGTAAGCACGGCGATTGCCCGGACTCTGGCCGCTGAACGGAAGAGCTACATTAAAGCGAATACGACTGCGGCTCCTGACAGTGCCGCGAAAGCGGAAGCGGAAGCCCCGGAAACCATGGAAGCCGAAGAGATTAAGGCAATCATCGACAGCATTCGCCGCGAGGATGTAAATACCTTCAATGCGGCCCGCAAGATTTACGACAAGTATAATACGGCATCCACGGAATCCATTCAGGGTAAAGCCGCTAAACCCCGCGAGGCTAGCGTGGGGGAGCTTGGCGTTGGCGAATCCTTTGACACGGCACCTTCATTCGTTGGGAATGTTTTTGCTGAGCTCGCCAACTTGTCCAAGTCTCCCAGCACCATGTTCCGTCTCGTCCGTGACTACGGCAAATACGTAGCTGACACGGCATCCACGGTAGCCGCGGATGCCCGTGCCGCTAGGGCCGGGAAGCGGGCCGTCACTGCCGCGAAGACGATTGACAATCTAGTTAAGCAGATGGAGGACGAGTATGAGGGCATCAACTCCGTAGCCCTCCGGGATGCTTTGATGAACGAAGCCAAGGTTGCCGAGGCCGCCGTGAAACGGTTGGCCCCCATGGTTGACCTCGACGAGATGCGGGCCATGGCTGACAAGAAGAGCCATGAACTGGGCCGCACCATTGAATCGGATTACCGCCGCGATTATGCTGACACGCTGTATGCCGAACTGGAGAAGCGCAATCCAGGATTGAGCCGTGACCTGATTCGCACGCTGGGAACTACGGAACTCCTGAATGCCCAGACCAACGGCCTGAAAAAACGCGGCAGTCTTGATGACGCGGTTGCCGGGGCCATGAGTCAATACCGCAGTGCGGCTGGTCAAGTCGCTGACGTTCTTACCTTCCAACCGGGAAGTCAGGTAGGTAAAACCAGCGACCCTCTGAGTACTATGGAATGGCGGCAGGGTGCGCGTGGTTGGGAATATGGCGTAGTTGGCGGTCCTACCTTTGAGGTCAGCACCGAACAACTCCGCGACTACATGAAGAACTACGGGATTAAGAGCACGAAAGACGCGCTCAATTCCCTCAGTCATGCGGCGCGTCAGGGGGACCTCAACATTGGCAGAGGTACGCTGTTTGCATACAACCCTCACACGAAAGAGGTTGATACAAACGCCACACTCCAATACAACCCCAACGCCCTGTATGATGACGACCTATTCAATCGTAGCGTCAATCAATTACAGGAATCTGGGGCGAATCCCGAACTCATCGAGAGAACGATTGAGCAATGGAAGAAGGCCCGCACCAAATCCGCAAGCGAAATGGTCAAGCAGAACATGGAACTGGAAGAAACTCTGGGCGCGCTCCGCGATACCTGGATGGGAACTGGTGCTGGGTTTGCTGGAGGCTGGGTTATGGACCGTCTGGACAAGATGCTGTCCTTCAAGGAGTTCTATAACAATGGCAAGGAGAATGGCCAGAGTGATGAGCAGATTCTCGCCGCGTGGCAGAAGGAAGGGCAGGGGACTATCAACTCCATCCTGCGCGGTCTTCAAATCGGCACACACAAATTTGCTGACATTGGGACGGGTGCTGTTGCGGGCTCCCTTCTTTTCGCCTCCAACCTTATAGGCAGTGACACTGGCCGGGAAAAAGCCCGCACCATGTGGAACACGCTGAATGAAAAACAGCAGGCAGAAGGTGAACTGGTCAAGGGGAATCTCATGGCTGACATGTCTGCGGAGATTGTCAACCTGGGATATCAAATGGTGGCGACTCATGTCGGTGGTACGGTCGGCAGTATTGCGGGTCGTGCTCTGGAACGGACTGCGGTCAATGGTCTCATTAAGGCCAGTGCCAAAGTCATCGCCCGAAAGACGGAAGCCCTCGTCCCCGCCGCGCGTCCCGGCCTTGCTAGTGGTATTAGCGGCGGTGTCCAGCGTGTATTAAACCAAGCCGCCGCGATTGACCTCCAGCGGGTTGGAGCTGGTGCCGGGGTTAATACCGTCATTGCCAGCCAGATAGTTCCGCAGGCATACTCCGAAATCTTCTATGCGGTTTACGACCGTGAAATGGAAGGTAAGGAACACACTGCGGAAAACCTCGAAGCCGCTCAGGCAAAGGCTAATCGCCGGGCCATGATGGGTGCAGGTATCGCGGGCGGCATGTCCGTCCTGATTAACAACCGTATGGGTATGGAATCCTTTATCCGTAAAGCGGTTGGAGCTAAAAACCTTCGCAGGGAAAACTGGTTCAACCGTGTGGATGACCGTCTTTCCAACTGGCGCAGGAAGAACTGGAAGGACATGACCAATGTGGAGAAGGTGAAAGCTGTATCTTCCTACCTGTACAGCTGTGCCAAGGTGTCCGCTGAAGGCGCAACCGAAGAACTCGCGGATGAGTTTCAGGAATGGGCCGTCACGGAACTGGCCAAGAACGGAGAGATTTCTGAACAGTCTATCGGTACGTTCGAAGGAGTCGTTGAAGTAGGAGCAAAGGTTGCTTTCCTTGGTGCGCTTGGCGGTGTCTATGGAGCGCGGATTGCAGGGGAGACCCCGGCCCAGTTCCAGTTGCCCGCTATCGAACCCACGGAATCCAAGGTATTCAGGGATGCGAGTCAGCTGGTGGATAGCACGGGCAAAGCCCTGGAATCCGTGGACCCCACGGGACCCGCGGCACCCTTGCTTGAAACAGGAATGCGGACGATTGAAATCGCAGGGGATAGGGGAGACGTGGAACTGGTGGCAACTGAATGGGTAAACAAGACCATAACTGACGAGGCCCTACAGCTGACGGATGAGCAGAGAAAGCAATGGATATCTAGGGCACCTGCCCTGGGTATGACCAACTTCCAGTCTTTCCGTGGCTACGTGCAGGAAGCTTCCGACAGGTATCAGTACGAAGGCGAATCCGCCGCGGCTGAATACCTTGCGGGCGTTATTCGCGACCTGCCCAACACGATGGCCTATGCCAACGATACAAACGTCAGTGTCATGCGCTCCATGCTGACCGAAGCATTCGACGCAATGAAGAGCCGCGAAGCCAACGTTCCCCTTGATGACCACCTCGACCTTCAGGGTACGGGGGATGAAAGCCTTGATGAGGCTTCCATCGTCATTAACGCACTGACCAATGAACCCACGGAAACCACGGAAGCCGTAGCTCCCACGGAAGCCGCGGTCCCTGCGGCCCGTGAGGAAGCCAATAAGATAGTAGCTCCTGTGCAGAACTTCCTCGACAATGGTACGGGGAGAGAAGCCGCCGAGGAAACCGTAGATACTTTGGCCGCAGGGACGGCTACGTTTGACCCCAACACCGGGGCATGGCTATCCCATGGCTCCCTGGAACAGCGGGCAGAGAAGCTGGTGGTGCTTAATAGCATGACCAGTCCCACGGGCCCCGTAGTTACCACGAACACTGGGGAGAGTATTGTCATGACTCCCAACGCCAGTATGTATGCGCCAAGTGCCAACGCCAAAGCGGAAGAAGCTCCTACTACCAAATGGGGGAACGCCGTCATGAGCCTTGACCTGCCCACGGATGGGACGGGAGTCAATGGTATTAACCTCCTGAACAGGTTGAGCGTCAACGCTACACCTGCTCAGAAGAAAGCCATTGAAGGATTGACGCAGGCTCTCAATGCCGCGGGCCTTGACCTCGCAGTCCGTATGAGCACAGCGACTGACGGTAACTTCTCCCCTGCCATGATTACCTACAATCAGGGTGCGGATGGTGAACTGGCTGGTGGCGTTATTGACCTCTTCACCAACAGGGAGAACGCGGTGGAAGGCACTACGGGTACACTCATCCATGAAGCTATCCACCTGCTGGACCGACACCTGCGGAAGAACAATGCAGAATATGGCCGGGAAATGAGCAAGCTTCGCTCAGCTATGGCGGCTCGCTTCAACGACATCCATGCAGTCTTGCGGGAGGCTTACGACAATAGCCTTGACCCCAACGAGATGAACGCAATCGCCGCTGTCATGAACGACCTGGCCTACGGGATTAAGGGTGCTGACGAGTTCGCCTCTGTGGTCTTCTCCAACCCCGTCATCAATTCTCTGGTAATGGGATTCACCGGGAAGAATGCGGATATGGACATGCTTACCCGGTATGCGGAAACGACAGGTAAACGTAAGCCGATTCACAATCGTATCATCGACTGGTTGCGCGACCTCTTTCATGAGGTTCGCAATGAAATGCAGAATGCGCCTGTTCTCGATGAGGCAGAATGGAACGCCTATGTCCAGCGCGTGGCCGACGTAGCCCCGGAAGGTGCCTGGTATAGCCTCGACCGACCGGAAACCTATGCGGTTAATGTGACGGACTACACCGGGAATAAGCTGGGTAAATCCTATTTCAACCCCATGGCCTATGAGAGCGGCCTCTCCCAGCGCATGAGCTTCGGTGTGGCCGCAGAAATTGTAGGCTCTTCCTCCGGCAACTGGGCGACCATGTTCCGCAACGGTTGGCGCATGACCCGCTGGGGGCAGGGAGGTATCAACGTTCCCACCCCGGAACAGCGTCTCGTCCTACAAGAACAAATGGTCAACCTGAGCGCATCCTATGAGCGCGTCAATAAGCGTCTGGGTAAGGTGAAGGAGCTTGCGGATAAGTATGTCCAGAAGAACAACCTCACCACTGATGCCCGGCAGAAACTTGCCTCTGCCATCATTGACACAGCAGGCAACCTGGACAATGACATTGACCCGGAAACCGTGGAACGTATTAACCGTGAAACGAATGCGGAGATTGCTCAGCTCAAGGAAACCCGTGACTACCGTATCAATGCGGCGAAGCAACACGTACAGAGGGTGGTTAATCAGAACGCTGAACTGATTCGTGCCGCCAACCTCATGGCCAACACCAGCGAAGGACGTGCATCCATCAATGAAATGATTCGTCTCCTTAACGAAGTTGGCCGGGAAGGATATGCATCTACGGTCAATGCCGAAACTATGGCTCCCGCCATGAACCAAAGGCTCACGGAATCCATGGATTCCCTGGGTTCACGGGTTCGTGACCTGGGGAATGCGGCTCTCGCCTCTCGCTACTATGCACTGGCACGGGACACCAAGAGCTACATTCTGGACCAGGTGAATGGGGTGGAATCTCCCTTCACTCTGGATGAATTGCAGGAGGGCTGGGATAATCTGCGCTCCGACTACCTGCGTGACGAGCTGTCCAAGAACGTTGAAACGGCCAACATGCTCCGTGACATTAAGGAGGCTAAGGCTCAAGCTCGTGAATGGATTAAAGAGGCTAACGCGGAATACGCGCAAGCCACACGCCATACGGGTATTAAGGCAGACGGTACGGTCGTTGAATCCGGCATCGTTTGGAAGAAGCGTGATGCCGCCCTGCTGGAAGCCCGAAGGAAGAAGCAGGCTGAATTCATGGCTCGTCGTGAAGCTGGTGAAAAATACCTGAAGGAGCAAGGCGTAATCGGAAACCTCATCTACAATGCAGTTGTCGATGCCCGCAAGGAAATCGCAGTAACGCAAATGGCTATCGCCCGCATCACGGGTGACAGCAAGATGGAAGACAATGCCAAGCGCATGGACTACCTGCATCGCACCTATCTGGCTGTGGGTAAGCACGCTGGGGACTACACGAAGACGATGCGGGAAATCATCGCCAATCCTAACGGTGAAACCGCACAAGCCTTTAAGGGGCTTACCGTTCTGTTGAATGAAGCCGCGACAGCTCATGCCGAAACCCATCAGAGGGAGATGGCCGAAACCGTAAGCACCGTGCTGGACAATATGCAGGCACTTGCAACCCTGCATGATGAACTGAACCTTGAGGTAGTGCCCGCAGGGGACACGGCTAACGAGAACAACGCACTCCTGTTCAATGGTGTTGCCAAGAACTTCAGAAGTCGCAATATTCTTGACTTCATCCATGACAACTATGGGGAAATTCAGTTGGCTTCTGACCTCAAGAACGGAATGAATATGTCCAGCATCTACGATAAGGCCATGTCCATGATTGTGCAGAGCGACAGGTACACGGCCAAACGTCTGGACAAAGTGAAGCGCAGGCTTCGCACGGAAGCCCAGGATAAATACATTGAATCCCTCCTACAAGGTGTGCCGGGCGATACGCTTCTGGACAAGCTGGGTTCCTTCAATTCAGGAGATGCCCTGGCCCACAGGATAAATGAAATCCTCCCCATGGTTCCGGTCAATGCCATCAACCAAATCTGGAATACCCCGCACCTGGATATTGAAGAGAAGCTGAACGACGTGGTGGACCTTCTCCGTAAGCAGGCAGAGATTCAGATGAACCTCAATGGTCTGGGCAATGTCATTAACGCTCAGGACATTAAGACGTTGGAATACCCCCAGCTCGCGGAACTGGCCATGGCTCATGCCAAGGAAGCCATTGACGAAGTACTGTCCAAGAAACGCACCCGTGAAGACGTAACGTCTATGCGGAAACGTGAACCGGAATGGAAGCGCAAGGCCATGCACGAACTCCACGATACTACCATTGGTGAAGCCATTGGCGTATTGCAGAACACTGTTTCCCTCCAGTCTAAACTGGCAGTGAATCAGGTGCTGTCTGATGAATATGCAACAGTGCTTAAAGACCAGGGGGTTGTAGTCGCGGAGGACAGTGCGGACCGTACCCCCGACATGGTGGAAGTCATGTTGAAGAATAAGCGTAATTCCCTGAACGGACTCTACACTACGCCGGATGTGGCTCGTGCCATTTACAAAATCTACATGCCCTCCGACGAAATCATGGACTCCAAGACCAGCACGTATGAGGATGTCCGCAAGTACTGGAAGAGCCACACAGGAAGACCTGGCTTCCTCTCAAAGACGGGCGGCTACATCAACATGGCCACTCTTATTGCCAGCCCAGGTTCCACCTTCCGTAACGCCTATGGTACTGCGGCTCAGATGCTTCATGCTGGTGCGTTCCCGATAAAGGGACTCAAAGACATTGGTTCCCTCGTGAAAGAATGGGGCCAGATGCACAGGCTCTACCTCAAGGCACAGGAAGGCGGCATTGGTGCGGAGTCTTCTGCTCAGAAGCTCCTACAGGCTGAGTCTAAATACAATGAGAAGATTCGCTACTGGCAGGAGATTGGTCTTCTCGACGCGGGGCAGGGTGAATTCCTTCGGAACATTTGGAAGTCCGAAGAGTTCGCGACAATGCAGGGAGAACTGGAATCCACGGATTCCGAGGATTCCTTCTATGCCTTTGCCGAAGCGTTAGAGGATAAGAGGTCCAAGACCACCATCAAAGATGTGGCCAAGAAGGCAGGACATGGTGTTGCATACCCCGTGAAATTGGCCGCCTTTGCTTACGGGATGCCGGATGCCGCGGCTAAGATTGCGTTGTTCGGTAATCAGCAGGCACTCAGCCGCAAGCAGTTGGAGGTCCAGCTGGAACGGGCGACCATGAGAGCGGCCGCTGGGGAAGAACTCAATGCCAGGCAGAAGGCCCTTGTCCGCGCGGCAGGTGATGGTGAAGTGGCATGGAATGCGTATGTCGATAGGCATGCGGCTTCCAAGGTAAAGAACCTGCTTCCGACAGGGACGCGCACGCCGAAATGGGTGAGGCACATGGGGTCGATTGTAGCCCCTTACTTCATGTTCCAGTACCATACCTTCCAGTCCGCTATGTATAACGTGGGCTACGGCATGGAAGAAATTAGCGACGGTGTATGGGCTATGAAGAACGGTATGAGTAAGGACGGTGCCTACCTCGTAACCCGCGGGCTTGGCCGATTCATGGGTTCCGCGGCGGCTCTGACTGCCATGCCCATGCTTTCCCGCTGGGCTCTCATCACAGCGTTGCATACTCTTTATGGTGATGATGAGGACAAGATGCAATTCATTACGAATGAGGAGGCACTCCGTAAGATGGCAGAGGCTGGACTCTTCCCGGAATATGACAAGTACGGTGACTTACTCGCCGTAGTGGACAAGGAAAGGAACGAGTTTACCTACTTTAATCTTGACTATGTGAACCCCTACAAGAACGTGGTCAAGAGCTTTGGTACACTCTACAGACTAGCAGTCAAGTATGACGAAGACAAGTGGTCCAGCAATCCTATGGGTGAACTTCACAACCTGTTGGAAGGCACTGTGTTATCTCCGTCCATGGGGCTCGCTACCCTGTTTGAAGTGTTAGATGCTGAAGGATTCCATTATCAGTATGCGACTACGGGCAATGAGAACGTGGACTTCATACCTGCGGTCGTCAATGCTCTAACCCTCACGGCGGGCTTCGAACCGTCCATGGGTGGCGGCCATACCTGGGAATGGGCTGAACGTCTGGCAACTACAGCGAATAGCAAAGTTCCGTTCTATAGTTGGGGTGTCAAGTCTATCCGTACTCTGGGTGGAGATACCCCCGACCTTAGCTGGGGAGCATTCGCCGCGCAGACGATTGGTACGGGGATGCGTAGGCCGAAGGACCTGACGGAAACCTTCGCTCAAGGGTTGAAGAATTCCCAAGCTTCGCTCAACCGAGCCAAGCGTATGACGATTCTCAAGCCGAACTACTATAAGCGAATGGAGTCCGGGGCTGACGTGGATGCCGTGGTTGCCGAGGAATCCGAGGCTATCATTAAGAGCTATACCAACGTGGTGAACGGGGTGCGCTTCGTCTATGGACTGAGCCGAACCTTGCCAGAGAATATGAGGGATGCTGTCCTTGCCTCCGCTATTGAACGTTCCGGCATGAGTGCCAACAGGTTCAAGGCGGCCATGAGTGGCATCCTCCCTGAACTGATTAGCAAGGAGTCTGCCAAGGAAGCCATTGCTCGTCTCCAACTGGAAGATAAGAAGGCAAGCACGACGGAACGTGGTCATGAACTGATTCAGAAACAGATTGACCTCATCCTCCAGCAGGCTGGAAGCGGTTCCGTGGATGTCAATGACAGAGCCTTGAGCCAGAAGGAAATTGATGGTTCTCTTCGACAGTAGGCTACATTAAATCCTTGACTTACAGAGGGCATGGGGGGTACAATCCTCCCATGCCCTCTTTTCGTATAGTACCCAATCATGTCAGAGCCACCCCTCCCGGTGGCTGGAAATTTATTGTCCCGGAATCTATGAGCGTTCGACTGAAAGGTGTTAAGGTTGAAGGCCCTACACTGGAACAGCTCAGGAAAAATGTTACCCGCCTCTTCATCAACAACGGGGAACCTTTCCGAAATGAAGCTTTCGAATCTGAACTATGCTCCTATCTCCCCCCGGAGTATTGTCAGACGTGCGGAGATAAGGGTATCGAGTGGCGGGAATATGAACCCATGTCTGCACGCAAAGTCCTGTCCTTCTTTGCCACGATGGTATTGTGGTATAGACAGGGGCACAGGTTTGTAAGCAGTGAAGAGGCTCGACGACGCTACGATATTTGCAGGAACTGCCCTCGTGCTACGGACGTACCTCCCCCAGGTTTGGATAAGGAAGGGTGTGCTACCTGCGGTGCCGAAGGGGCTGGAAGAAAATTCTTAAAAGAGAAAACACAAAATCTTGTGGACCTCTCTGGCGGGCGGCCTCCCTTATACTGCACCTTGTGTGGTTGTGACCTGACGGTGAAGGCCCACTTTGATATAGACTCTGACTGTTGGAAGAAAAATTCTTGACAATAATAAAACAACAGTCATACTGGCGTTGCTATGAATGAGCAACGAACTAGAAAGAAACTAACACAATGAAGAGAGAAGAATGCAAAGTAGGAACAATGGTCCGGGTTACTTGTGGCGAACACAAATCTGCTATAGGTATTATCAAGGAAGATGATGGAACCGGAACATTGCCTATCAGAGTCAGATACATTGATGAGACAGGCTACGATTTCTACGAACCCTTTGAGTTAGAACCTTACTCATGCACAGACATTAACCACAACGAATCCAAAATAAAAACCACCTTTGAACCTGAAGAACTTAAAAACATAACCCTGCATAAGGGAAGCACCGCATATATCAAATCTTCACAGGGCGGGGTCCCTGTCGTCCTTGGTGTTGAAGTGGACTATATCTCCTACGATATTGAACGCAAAACTGTTGAAGTGACATACACCAACCACCATTTCAGGACTCAGGAATGCGGCACTTTGAATCTGGAAGTATTCTTCTGTGCAGATGATGCCAACATGTCAGCTATTCGAGAATACGAACGTGTAGTCCAGAGCCTCAAGCGCGGCTGGGAATCAGCAGAAGCTCATTTAGAACAGCTCAAAAAAAATCATAAGGATAAAAACTATATCGTCAAATAAAGATTGACAGCTTGAATGGTAAGATCGGAAGAGCGTCGTGTAGGGAAAGAGTGTAGATCTCGGTGGTCGCCGTATCATTAAAAAAAAAAAAAA
>ENA-UPWP01000402-UPWP01000402.1-human-gut-metagenome-genome-assembly--contig:-NODE-402-length-40691-cov-7.631605_pt1 | contig 40691 bp, 52 predicted proteins | sample MGYA00250052_ERZ773380 | MGnify/ENA primary metagenome ERZ773380 (study PRJEB29103, sample SAMN06112063) | human gut metagenome | biome: human gut; feature: ankylosing spondylitis patient; material... | reverse complement strand
GTGCTATAGTGGCGTCTAAGCTTGATGCTAATGCTGGTTTTGTAAAATTCGCCAATGGCTTCACTATCCAGTGGGGAGCGTTTAATAACGTACCAATAGGAGGTACAATTTCATTTCCTGTTTCTTTTGATACTACCTGCTTCGCAGCAGTTGGTAATGATGTGAATGGCAACAATACTGATAACCAGGTCCATTCATTTAGAGAGCATACTAGAACAGGGGTTAAAGTATATTCTCAGGCGGCGAGAGATGGATTAAATAAAACTAGTGCTTGGGGCAGATATATCGCGGTAGGTAATTAAATAATCCCTAGTGCGAACCAGTAATATGATGCAGCATATCTATCACTCGCTACAAATACAGCTTTTGTATTGCTGCTTTCGCTTACAGAGTTTGCAAAATATCTTGGTGTGTCTGACCCACTCCAATACGCATCAATCGCATTTGCCATGAATAATCTTGTAAATCTAATAGGAAATGTTACTTCCGTTTTTACGACGTTATCTTGGCCACCAATTCCCCACTGGGTATTAGGATATACCAACGGCTATCCAATTACACCACAAAGCAGTCCTACCAAGGCCTATACGCCGACCTGTTATCATAAATCTTGTATTATCTGTTAAAAACATAGATATTACCAGAGGGTCCCCTTCAGTGTTTATATCTGTACCTGAAATACTAAATACTGTAGTAAACGCTATTGGATAACTAATATACGAGTTTTGCTGTGCGTTAAAAACTTTTCCCCACTGGGGAGTTATTTTAATAATTCTATAGTTTTACGTAATTCACGAATGGTTTTGTGTGTATACACCCTGGTAGTGATATCACCTTGTTTATGGCCTAGTAAGGAGCGTAACGTGTTAGGTGGCGCAACCGCATCAAGTAAACTTGCGAATGTATGCCTGGTATCGTGGATAGTATGCTTACAGTTAAGCTGTTTCATAATATCCCGGAAATGCTTACGAAACGTCGTGTAGCTTATAGTAAATAGATACTCATCAGTATTTCTATATATCTGTTCTATTAGTGGCATGATGCGGTGATGAATTGGAATAATACGACCTTCACCGGCTTTTGTTTTAGCGTGTCTCACAATAAGGTATGATGATCGTCTATTGATATCTTGCCTGCGTAAATTAAGTAGCTCACCGATGCGTAGTCCGGTGTAAAGCAGTATTAAAATCATACGGGAATAAGAAGTATCTATTGCCCATAATTTGTTGATTTGTTGGCGAGTAAATACTCTTCTCTTAATCGTTGGGATATTGGGGCCTAGGTTTAAGTGCAGGGCGTAATTAGTGATAGGGTAATCTCTAATGATTGCGTAATTAAATAATTGATTAAGTAACGTACGGACTTTCTTACAAGATGAGTAGGAAAGTCCTTTTACGTGCATGGAATTAATCACATTTTGAAGGTGCTGAAAATGGATATCCGTGATAGGCATATCCGATATGTTGGATATGTGTTTAAAAGCAATGTGATAAGACTTAACAGCGCTATCAGAAATAGACTGAGAGTGAATAGGCAGCCACTCGTTAAATAGTTGCCTTAATGTAATGGTATTGCGTTGTCTACGTTTTAGTATAACAGCGTAACGGCGCATAATTTCACCTCCGAAAGGATACGACTATGAATCAATATGTATTTGTGTTAAACGAAATGGGCGAACGAATTACGTCCTATGTTGATAATACAGTAACGCAAGAGCAGTTGTTAGCAACTGCAAAACAACAATGGCCAGATGCGGCGGATTATATTTACTCTGCAGATGGTGACAGCATGCTAGATGAATTTATGAGCGGTAAATTCTATATAGACGGCAAATTCGTTGCGCCTGATCCGTATGTTCCTACAAAGGAAGATAAGATTAACGCGATTAAATCTGAATACGAGCCTCGCTTCAAATCCTTAGAAGAGGCTCAGCGTAGATTGTTATTAATGGGAAAACCTACTGCAGCTATTAGCGCGCAGTATATTAAATTGAATAACGAAATGGTAACACGTATTAAGGAGGTACAATAATATGCCTAAATATATCGGAGAAAGTAAAGTACCTGTTATGGAATTCTGTGAGTACTGCTGGGAAGTGCTTAACGAAGACGGAACATGCCCAACAGAGGGCTGTGTCCATAATGATTTAATGGACGAGGTAATCAAAGATGAAACTGCCAGTCCTACACAACTTTAATGCAATCAAAGGGGAAGTGATTTCTCTTAACATTGGCTATAACAATGTTGTTGCAAGTGAAAATCTGTTCGCCTGTGTTCGTAAATATTCACCGGACGAAGACTATAAAGCAAAGTTTGACATTGGCGTATCTACTGATGAGCTAGAAAGCGATGAGGCATCTAAAATCACTCTTTCGCTTGATACAAGCGCTTTAGAAGTCGGTAAATATCAATGGGATTTATTTCTTTGGAGTGGCGACCACCCTATTAAATGTCTTGTAAAAGGACAGATTAATATAGTTGACGGTATTAGTAATAGGGGGAAATGATGGACGAACTACACATTCACGAAGACAAGGAAGTAATCAAAGTTAAAGACAATACTCAAATCGTTAAACTACAAGGGCCGAAGGGTGAACCCGGAGAGCAAGGGCCTCCTGGGCCTCCAGGCCCTCCAGGCGAACCTGGTCGAAATGGTATTGACGGATTAAACGGTGAGCGAGGGCTGCAAGGTCCTCCTGGACCTCCTGGGCCGCCTGGTGCTCCTGGTAAAGATGGAGTTAATGGCCTTAATGGCGACCCTGGTCCTAAAGGTGAACCAGGTAAAGATGGAAAACCGTTTACTTACGATATGTTCACGGCAGAGCAATTAGCGGCTTTAAAAGGGCCAAAGGGCGATCCCGGACCGCCTGGTCCTCCTGGAACTGGTGCTAATGTAGATTTATCTGCTTATGCAACTAAACAAGATGCCGACAATCTGTATCTAAAAAAAGTAGATATAAGAAATTACCTTACTATGCTAGGCGACGTTAGATACGCATACAAAACAGAATTAACTAGTTATTTACTAAAAACCGATGCTGAAACCAAATATAGCAAAAAGACTGAATTAGATAACTATGTTAAAAAATCTGAAATTAATCAGTATACTTCAGCATCTAATGTACAACTTACTCCAGAACAACTTGAAAAATTAAGAGGACCACAAGGACCTAAAGGCGAGCCGTTTAGATATAGCGACTTTACACAAGACCAACTTAATTCACTTAAAGGGCCAAAGGGTGATAAAGGCGAGCCATTCAAATATTCTGATTTTACGGCGGAACAATTACTGGCATTAAAAGGACCTAAAGGAGACCCTGGAAGCGGTGGTGGACAAGTAACTTCACAACCAATCGAAATATATGAAGTGGTTTGGGGTAATGCTAAGGCTGGAGCATATGGTGCGGACAGAGGATATTTAGCGTTTGACCCATTAACTGGTTGGGGGTACTTGCACTTTGATTTTAATTTGACTAACCCTTCTGGCAATGGGGGGATGGTCGCACAGCTCCCACCAAATGCACCAGTCGCAGTACGACTAATAGAAAAAAGCGTTAATGTAAATAACAATAGTGTTTATGTTGAGAAAAACAGCCGTATAATTAAAGCCTGGGGTGTACCAGCGAACACTCGGTATATTATTGATATTATTGGTTTTTGGAGAAAGGGGTAACAGATGTGGACATGGCAGTTTGAATTGAATGACATACTAACCACCCTTACAATTGTAGGGGTGGTTGCAGGTGCAGGATATAGATTGTTGATTATTCCGTTGTTACAACAATTAGACTCACAACGGATGCAAGACAATCTTATTTTTCAAGAAAAATGGGGTGTGTTAACTGATACTCTAAAAGACTTGAAAGATGAAATTAAATTATCACGTGCAGAACGAATTAAAGCCGAGAGCAAGCAAGTGTTACTATCTGCAAAAGTTGAAGCCTTAGAAGTTCGTGTTGATGATATTAAGGGGGAGCTACATGAACTTACCAACAAATCTCATCAACACAATTAAAAAATCATATCAATCTGTGAGGGTGGCTAACTTCCACCCTACAGGTATATTAGCCACACGGGCACTAGTATTTGTTATGCTAGTGCCTATTTTATTGGTGGTCACTCAATATGTTATGTCGTTTATCAGCGGATACGTATCAGACGATGCAAACAAGCTGATTAACGTAGGCATCAATATTATTGACCACATATTCATACCTAGTGTCTTAACGGCTATTGTAGGGTTCTTAGGTCTTTGGATAGACCAAAATAACAATGGTATTCCGGATAGATTAGAAGAGGAGGATAAACGATGAAAGTTTTTATTAATCCCGGTCATGACATTAATTTAGATAGTGGAGCAGTTAACCCAGTATATGGTACTCGTGAATGCGACGTAGCTCGTGATGCGGGCAAGATGTTAGCGCGCTATCTTGAAACCGCAGGATGTGAAGTACGTACACTCCAAGATGATGATTTAGGTCTAGTATGTTCTGAATCTGATTCTTGGGGCGCAGATATCTTTGTGTCTCTACACTGTAATGCATTTAACACGGAAGCTCGAGGAACTGAAACACTGTATAAGTCCTTTAATGGGCAACGCCTAGCAAACGACATTCAAAGTCAAATTATCCGAAGCATTAATACAGTTGATCGTGGTGTTAAGAAACGCGACGACCTTTGGGTACTAAATGGTACAGATGCAACCGCGGTATTAGTTGAAATGGCATTCATCGATAACGAAGAAGATCATGCTATGTTATCTAACGACCTTGATACTATCGTTCGCGCTATTGCTAGGGGGATTACTGACTACGCAGGAGGGGTATGATGTATGACAAAATCAAAATTTTACTTAATAGCCTTAGTTACCGCCATGCTGTTATCGGTGGTATTGTGCTCCTCTCCGTCTTTTGCTGCTGGTACATCTTCCACGAACCAAGCGGAAGGCACAATAACGATTCCCTTAACACAGTGGAACGAATTGAAAAGCAACAACGAGAAAGCCTTAAGCTTAATCGAGACATCCAGTCTTCCATTGACCGAAGCGCAGACCTTAGTCGTGAAGCAAAGGGAAGAGTTGAACGAAGCACACAATACAATATCGACATTGGAAACAGAATTGATGAAAGCCAAAATGCTATCCATGAAGCAAGAGGTTACCTTGAACGAAATGTCGAGCTCTTTGATAGAATTGAAAGGGCAAATCGACAACGACAAGAGAACAATCAAACGACTACGGATGCAGCGCAACCTATCTCAGATGGTGGGAGCGGGAGCAGTAATCGGAGTAGTGATTCATCGGTAAAGAGGTGATCCAAATATCTCCCTAGCCTTACGAGGGTGGACGTAAGGCAAGCCCCAGGTAAATACTACCTGGGGCTTTTTGTGTTTGACATCATTTTGACATCATTTTATTAAAAAATATGTAGAAATATAGGTAAATAAGAAAGTATAAAAGGCAGTAAAATACTGTGTTTATAGGGTTTGTCAGTGGTGTATAAGTAAACTCTTAATCAGGGTGTCCAGGGTTCGAACCCCTGGTGGTCCACCAAATAAACCCGCACAGTAGTGCGGGTTTTTCTTTTGACATCATTTTTATCAGGGTACCTTTTGACATCATTTTGACATCAATTAGAATATGTTTGAAATCTTTTCTACGACATCGGCTTCCATAATCGGAGTAACATGAGAGTAGGTATCCATCGTTTGTTGATACGAGGAATGGCCAAGTCTCATTTGTACGACTTTAAAGTTTACTCCTGCTTCTAATAATAGGGTAGCATGTGTATGGCGAGTATCGTGCATCGTAAAGTCAGGTCTACCGATTGCGGTGGCCAACTTTTTACATTTTAAAGAAACCTTAGCCGGATCACGAGGACTTCCAAACTTACCCGGGAACACGAGATTATTATTTCTCCAGTTCGTTGCTTTTAGGCGCCGTTTATCGATGCATGTACGAAGTTTTAAAAGCTCTGCGATAGTTTTATCGTCGAGCGATATAGAACGCCTAGACGAGCTGTTTTTAGTCGTTTTTGAGAGAGTGGTTACTTCATTGATACGTAAAACTGTCTGATTGACGGTTAACGTCTTTTGCTTAAGATTGACATCATCCCAGGTTAAACCGAGTATCTCGCTACGGCGTAAACCTGTAGTAAATGCTAGCTTAAACAGGGCGTGCCATTCGACATCATCGATTTGCTCGAGGAAGGTTTCAACCTCTTCTTTAGATAGCGTTACCATTTCACGTTTACGCTCTTGTTTAGGCTTTTTAACTAATGTGGCCACATTCTTCGAGAGTATCTCATCCATGACGGCCTGCTTTAGGATAGCTCTTAGAACGGTTAGCGTGTAACTGATAGTCCGAGCGGATAAATGACTCATGCTATCCATGAGTGCTCTTACGTTCAAGGCTGATAGCTCAACTAATCGTATCGAGCCTATGAAAGGCACAATATAGGTTTTAATAATATATTGGTAAGAGGATAGGGTATTCTGTGAAACCGTATCCGTTTTAAGTCGGATCCAATACTCGCACCATCGCTCGATTGTAATCGTGTTATCGTAGTTAGCACATTGCGCTAGCGACTCAACGTAGGCATCACGTTCAGCAATAGCAGCTTTCTTGGTAGTGCCATAAAAGTATTTACGCTTACCGTTTATCATCTTTGACACTTGATAGCGTCCGTCCTCTCGTTTTTTAGCCATAAAAATAACCTCCTCGGCTTAAATTTGGGTATAAGAAATAAGCCTTAGAGGTTTTATGTGATATAATGATATTGGGGTAAAAATGAAATACCTCTAAGGTATGTAATTTTTAGTGGCCCTCACTGCGGTGAGGGCTTATTTTTTTTACCTAAAAGACAGAATCTAGTACATTGTCATACCAGTGCTTTTTCTTTTTAGGCTGCTCTTGCTGTACTTCTTCAGAAGAAGCTTGGTGTATCTCGTTAGCGGCTTGCCATTTCGCTAATGCGTTCTTAGTACCTTCATCGACTTTGCGTAAATCGTCCGCCTGTTCTTTTGTCATGTTGATAGTACGTTCGAGATATTCCTGTTCGTCTAGTAATTCCGTGCTCCCGTCATCGTAATGCACTAGTACCTTAGGACCGTCTAAAGCCTTAAATTCATCGTGAGATACCTCAGTTCTAGCGAACCCCGTAACTGTAACTAAGGCAAGCATAGTAGTAATTAATAAAGTCTTTTTCATGTTAACATCTCCCTATGTTAAATAATATGATGATAAAAGTCGATTCCGTTAATGTCTCCATCTTCAATCTGAGACATTCCAACCATACGTTCGACTAAATTAACGTGATGATCTACATAAAAGTCATCGCGAATAATATGACTTAACTCATGCTTTATTTCCTCCCTCATGCGTTCATGGGGAAGATTTTTATTAATGTAGATATTATGAGTGTCTACATCTTCTGATTCCTCAGAAACTGCTTTAGCATTTGGTAAGTCACAATAGATAAGGTTAATAACCAATACTACCACTCTCCCTTGTGTGTATTACTTATGTTTAGATTTTAAGAACTCTATGTATTTGACTGTTTCTTCCATCTCCTCTTTAGTGATATCTTTAGCAGCAGAGAAGAGCATACGAGCCCCTGGACGTGTGCGTAGGTATTCAGCAAATTCGGCTGCTTCACGGTCGGTGTAATAGCCGTCTGTATATTTCTCTACTAGTTCAGACTTAGGAACGCCAAAATAGTTTGCTAATAGTTCAATTTTATCGATTCTAGGATATGTATTTCCCTTTACCCAATCGGTAAACGTAGTATACTTTAACCCTAAATCAGCGCATATTTTATTGCGATCAATTCCTCGGCTATCCATTAGTCGTTGAATATTCTCAGCCATAATAGCCTTGTTGCCTAAATCACTCATAAGAACCTCTCAAAATATGGAATATATTAATTAATACACCTATATATTACGATATTTTCGTAATAAAATCAATATTTTACGGAAATTTTACGATAATTTAAGTTTAGTTTATGGACATTACGGATAAACCGTAGTAGAATGATGACTGTAAACAAGATGTGAGTATCGAGAAAGGAGGTAGCTTATGAAGTATACATTAAAGATGTTAAGGGCTTCAAAAAACTGGTCTCAACTTACGGCATCTAAAGCGATTGGAGTGTCTGTTGATACTTGGGGGAATTGGGAGCGCAAACGCTCTTTCCCTGATGTTCCTCACATAAAAAAGATACAAGAAGTATTTGGTGTAACGTATGACGACATTATTTTTTTATAGTTGGTTACGGTTAAACCGTTACGGAGGATAGGTTATGAAAGAATTCGTAATCAGAATGTTCGGCGAATCCATTACGGAACGCATGAACGAGTTAGGCATGACTAAGACGGCACTGATCAAACAAGCTGAAATCTCGATGGATACGTTAAACCGAGCTATCAAGGGCAAGTCAGTGCAAATGTCGACAGTCGTTGGTATCTGCTATGCGTTGTGTGTCGATGATAACGAAAGTCACGACTTTTGGGAAACCGATTACTACAACCCTAAATTAGATAGGAGGTAACTATGAATAAAAAACAATTATTAGAACTAGCTAGTTGTTGTTTATGGATTTTAGCACTGGGCTTGTCTGCAGGTATAAGTTTATTCATGATGTTATCCCTGGTGCTTCTAGCATTCTAGGAGGTACCTATGAATAAGATGTGTATCACAGTAGCGGAAGCTGCAGAACTTGCTAGCGTACCGCAAGCCGTTATCCGAGAATGGGCGCAAGATTTTGACTTCCCTTCAATGAAAATCGGTAAGCGTGGAGGTAAACGCCTTATCCACGTTGATTCGTTTAATGCTTGGCTTGCAAAACGATGCCAGGCACGAATAGGAGAGTAGACATGATGAAAGTAGTTTATGTGCTTCGCATTATTGCAGCCATATTAGTAGTAGGAACTGTCGGTTCTATCGAAATAGACCGCATTGATTTATGGACTGGTATGTGCCAGGGGTTACTAGGTATCACTCTTTGGTTACTCACTGGATACTGGATTGAGGAGTTAAAAGAGTATGAACGATAAACGATGCTCCTTCTGTAATAAAAGGATTAAAAGTCCTTACACAAATTGGTCGTACCTGACAGGTAAGCCCCGTATCGTGTGCGATAACTGTAAAGACATACACCCGTGTGTAAATAGAATAACACGTTTATCCAAACGTGCCTAGTGAAAGGAGGTGAGGACATTGCGAGACTGTACAACGTGCCCTAATAGAGATTACTGCATTCCTGATGAGTGCGAGCACCTGGGCACAAAAAAAAGCACCCCAAAGCACGGCAATGCTAAAGGGCGCATAGAAAAATATCCATTTAAAGTATATCACATAGTTAAACCGAAAGGGAATAGAACAATGATCGAGTTAAAAATCACAGTTGATAAAGCAGTTGAATTAGAACAAGAAGTGAAAGACCTATATCAATCCATCGTAGGCGCTCCAGTTAAAGAAGAAACACCAGCTAAGAATGAAGCTCCTAAGAAAGCTGAACCAGTTAAAGAAGAAGCTCCTGAACCTGTTAAAGAAGCACCAGCTCCTAAGGAAGAAGAACCCGCACCTACAGTAGAACCTGAAAAAGAAGTACCGAGCCTTGAAGCAACTCGTGAAGCAGTGAAAGACGTAATGGCAAAAGCTACTGATAAAACGAAAGCTAAAGGCGAATTCAAAGCCTTCTTAGATAGCATCGGCGCTGAAAAGGTAACATCTGCTACCGATGAACAACGTATTCAAATTATGGAATGGGTGAATAGCCGTGGCTAAGAAACACGCCTTACTAGGTGCATCCAGTAGCGCCAGGTGGTTAGTATGTACTCCTTCAGCAAGACTAGAAGCGATGTTCCCTGATGAACAATCGCCCTACGCTGCGGAAGGTACTGTAGCACATGACCTGGCAGAAGCAATTCTCCGACATAAGTTAGAAGGCAAGAAAGCCCCTAAGCTAGACGACTACTCCGCTGAAATGATAGAAGCGGTTAATCGATATGTCGATATTTGCGAAGAGAAGGTAAACGAAGCGAAAGCCCGTTCATCTGATGCGGAAGCCATGATAGAAGCACGGCTCGACTTCTCTCGTTGGGTACCTGAAGGGTTCGGTACGGGTGACATGGTAATCGTAGCCGATGGCATCCTGGAAGTGATTGACCTGAAGTATGGTAAGGGCGTTCCTGTTAGTGCTGTTGAAAACACGCAAATGCGACTCTACGCATTAGGTGCTTACGACGTTAACGAGTACTTGTACGACATCAAAACAGTTCGTATGACGATCGTTCAACCAAGACTTGATAGAGTGTCTACCGACGAAATGTCACTTGAAGAATTACTAGATTGGGGCGAAGATATCAAACCTATTGCACAACGTGCCTGGGAAGGTATCGGCGAATGTACACCTTGCGATTACTGTAACTTCTGTAAAGCACGGCACACCTGCCGAGCATTGGCAGATACTTGCCTTGCTACATTCTACAAGAATGGCGGTAAGCTCAATCAATTACTTACTGACAGCGAAGTATCTGACATCCTAGGGATGAAAGATTTAATCACAAAGTGGATTAAAGGTGTTTACGACTTTGCATATGAGAAGGCATTATCGGGTGAAAAGCAATGGCCTGGATATAAATTAGTGGAAGGTACATCAAGACGTACAATTACGGATCCAGACGCCGCTGCTAAAACATTACTCGATAACGGCTACAAAGAAGAGGAAATCTTCAAGCCTCGAGAACTCGAAGGTATCACGAACTTACAAAAGGTACTCGGTAAAAAGGGCGTTGCCGAATACTTAGAAGCATATATCGATAAACCGGAAGGCAAGCCTACGCTTGTACCGGAAAGCGATAAACGCCCAGCAATTAATACAGTTGAAACAATGATGAATGAATTTGAAGATGAGGTATAAGAGATGAAAACTTTAACAACAGCACTAGCAATTTCCGCGTTAGCAGTAAACGTAGTTGGCGCAACTAGTAATAACACAGTAGGCGGTACAGATAATACTATCTCCGCAACATCTACAAGCTCCGCGGTATGGGGCTTCCAAAACAACATCGACGCTAATAACGCATTAGCGTTCGGCACTAACAATACTGTAACTGGTGAAAATGGCTTCGCAGGTGGTAATAATGCTACTGCAGCAGGTCGTAACTCCTTTGCGTTTGGCTCCCATGCTGAAAGCCTAGTTGAGTACACAGTGGCAATCGGCAATCAAGCCAGAGTTTCCAGTTATGATAGCGTTGCTATCGGCAACGGTGCGTTCGTATCCGGTGAATCCAGTGTAGTGCTTGGCCGCACTAATAATGTTACAGGTGCTGACACTGTGGTTGTCGGTGCTAACAATGGCACAGTAGCAGGTGGCCAATCCGCCGTAGTTGGCTACAACAATAAAATCGGTGCTGACAAAGAGCAATTAGTGTTCGGGTCTAATTCCGAATCTAATGGTCAAGGTGCTCTTACATTTGGCACTCATGCCAAATCCTTAGCCACTGACGCCGTTGCATTCGGTAACAATACGATTGCTGATAAAGCAAATTCTGTAGCAATCGGCACTAACAGCGTTACAGATAGCGCCGTTGGAGTTGACGGCATCACGATTAATGGCACTAAGCACGTATTTGCTGGTGAACAACCAGCAAGCGTAGTGTCCTTTGGTTCTAAAGCCCGTGCTGGCGCAGGCGGAGTAACTCAATACAACCGCCAACTTACGAATATTAGCGCTGGTCAAATCTCCGCCGACTCCTTAGACGCTGTGAACGGCTCCCAGCTATTCGCTGCGATTGATGAAATCGAAACTAACGCTAAACAAATTGCTAAAAACAAACAAAATATTAAAGACGTGGCAATCGGTTTGAACATGCTAGGCGATGTAGTGAATGATCACGAACAAGCTATCGCAGGTAATACTACCGCAATCGCCAACAACACTAACCGCATCAATGGTAATACATCTGCTATCAATTCCCTTGGCCAAAAGGTAACTGCTAATACAGCGGATATTAGAAGCCTTGAACATGTGGCAGACAATCACGAAGAGCGTATCACGACTTTAGAAAATCGTTCTTTGGGCTTAGCTAATGACATTAACAACAAAGTCAACAATCTTGGCCAACGTGTTAATAAGTTAGGGGCAAGTTCCGCAGCACTTGCAGGCTTGCACCCATTAGACTTTAACAGAAACGACAAAGTCAGCTATGCTGTAAGTTACGGCCATTACCGTAACAGTAATGCAGTAGCGCTCGGTGTATTCGCTAGACCTAATGAACGTATCATGCTTGGCTTTGGTGCTACTTTAGGCGGTGAGAACCAATACACCGTAAACGTAGCATTCAAAACTGGTAAAGGTAGCGACTACATCGCTGAAGCCAAAGATGCACAAAGCCGCATCAGTAAACTTGAAGCACTCGTAAACAAATTAATGACTGAAGTAGAAGCTAACAAATAATTCATTTAAAGAAGGAGACCGTAACAATGGCTAAATTAACAACTGGTATCGTAAGACTTTCCTATGCAAACATCGCTCAACCTCGTAAAAACGACGACGGCAAAGCAAAATATAGTTCCCAAATCATCATCGACAAAACAGATAAGAAAACAATCAAAGCATTTGAACGTGCTATCGAAGAACTTAAAGCTGATCCAAAAGCAGTAGCTAAGGTAGAAGGTAAAGCAGCATACCTTAAATTGAACTTACGCGATGGTGATACAGATGAAGCTGTAGCAGACCAGCCTGAAACATATGCAGGCAAGTTCTTCATCAATGCTAACAGTGATAAACAACCTATCGTATTCACTCGTGACAAAATTAAGATGGACCAATTCGACATCGAAGAAGAAATCTACTCCGGTGTATACGCGCAGGTCGCATTATCCGTATTCGCTTACAACTTCAATGGTAAGAAAGGCGTAGGCTTTGGTCTAAATGGCGTTCGTAAAGTTAAAGATGGTGACCGCCTCGGTGGTGTTCACGTATCTGCTAGCGACTTTGGTGACGACGATTTAGGCGACCTAGACGATGACGATTTAATCTAAGGAGGCATATATGGAGCTCAGTATTGATGTGGAAACGTATTCTGACTGCCCTATTAAATATGGGGCCCAGCGATACGTTGATGATACAACATTTGAAATACTGCTCTTTGCCTATAGCTTCGACGATGAACCGGTCGAAGTAATTGATATGACAAAGGATCCACTACCTGAAAGGGTAGTGGATGCCTTATATAACAAGGAAATTACAAAGACCGCCTTTAACGCAGCATTTGAAATGCTGTGCCTAAAGAAGTATTACCCTGATGCGGATTACACGAACTGGGAATGTACGTCGGTACTTGCCTTGTACTGTAGCTTACCGGCTAGCCTCGACAATGTGTCGAAGGCTTTGAAATTAGGAGAAACCAAGGACTCACGAGGTAAACGCTTAATTCAGTTCTTCTCTGTACCACGAAAGCCAACTAAGACGAATCCTAAGACACGAAATATGCCCGAGGATGCGCCTGAGAAATGGGCGGAATACATTGAATACAACCGTCAGGACGTGGTAGTAGAAAAGGCAATTCGTAAACGCTTACTTTCATTAAAGCCTCCTGCTATCGAGCATGAGTACTGGCTACTCGACCAAGATATCAACTGGCGAGGCGTGAAAGTAGATATGGAACTCGTCGATGCAGCGCTTGCCTGCAACGACGAAATTGTGGAAGAAGCTACCGAGTCATCCAAGATATTAACGGGATTAGAAAACCCTAACAGTACCATGCAACTTAAAGAGTGGCTAACTGCGAGATTGGGATATGATCTAGAAACAATGCGAAAAGACGATGTATCAAACCTCTTAGCACAGGATATCCCCTCTGATGTTCGCAAGGTACTGCAAAATAGACAGGTGCTCGGTAACTCCTCCATTAAAAAATACTTAGCCATGAAAAACGCTGTATGTTCAGATGGTCGTATTCACGGCATGCTTCAGTTTTATGGAGCTATGCGTAGCGGACGATGGGCAGGACGTGTAGTACAGCTACAGAACCTCCCTCGTAACTACTTAGAAGACTTAGACACAGCACGGGAAGTTCTAAAAAGTAGAGATGTAGAAATGCTAGACCTACTTTACGGAAACCCTGGTGACGTGATTAAGCAACTTATCCGTACTGCTCTTGTAGCAGAAGAAGGGCACCGATTTATTGTAGCTGACTTTAGTGCTATTGAAGCACGTGTTATTGCCTGGCTTGCTCACGAGCAGTGGCGCCAAGATGTATTCGCTCAAGGCGGAGACATCTATTGCGCTTCCGCATCAAGCATGTTCCACGTACCAGTTGAGAAGCACGGAGTTAACGGGCACCTACGGCAAAAAGGTAAAGTGGCCGAGTTAGCGCTAGGGTATGGTGGCGGTGTAGGTGCTATGAAAGCGATGGACACTAAAGGGGAAATTCCTGAAACGGAACTCCCTGGCATCATCGAAGCATGGCGACAAGCTAGTCCACGAATTACGAGATTTTGGAAAGATGCAGACAGCGCAGCAAAGCAAGTCGTGAGAACAGGAGAATCAGTACGAATTAAGCAAGGCAATATTAAATTCTTTAAATCGAAAGGCTTCCTGTTCATCGAATTACCATCCGGTCGAAGACTAGCCTATGCAAGACCTAGACTTGGGCTTAACAGATTCGGTAGTGAATCGATTGAGTATGACGGAATGGATCAGGTTAAGAATACATGGGGCAGAGTTGAGACCTACGGCGGAAAGCTCGTCGAAAACATTGTACAGGCAGTGGCGAGAGATTGCTTAGCCGCATCAATGCTCAGACTGGCAAAAGCTGGTTACAAAATTGTAGCCCACATCCACGACGAAGTGGTTATCGAAGCGCCAATAGGCGAAGGCAGTTTAGAAGAAGTTATAGATATTATGTGTGAACCTGAACCCTGGAATGAAGGGCTCATATTAAACGCAGCAGGGTTTGAGAACCCTTACTATATGAAGGATTAGGAGGACAATCCGTATGAAACTCTCAAAACAACAAATTCAACAACAACGCGAAGCAATCGACGGCTTATATGAACTCGTAAAAGATGCACCAGCTAGCGAACGTAAAGATTCTGCTATGGCGTACTGCGAAGGATGTATTGCTGCTTGCGACCTCGCGCTTAAGATATTAAATGGCAAGAAAGCAGAAGCTCCTAAGACTGAGGAACCTCCAAAGGTAGAAGAGCCTACTGTTTCGGAAGAACCAAAGCCAAAACGAAAACGCACTACTAAAAAGAAAGAAGAACCAGTAGTCGAAGCTCCGGTAGTTGAGGAAACTCCTGAAGAAGATGATTTAGACGATTTGTTATAAGAGAAAGGATAGCGCCTTATGAGGGTCTTATTCAATCTACAAGTACAACAGCTGTACGACCTAGTGCGGCGCAAACAAGTTTCACCATTTACCCCTGCAAGCCATTACCACGTACCTTGCGGACACTCCTTCGCTAACCTATGGTCTATGGAGTCAAACGGGTTTGGAATAGCGCCTTGCCGGGAATCAGAAGAGTTCTATTGCCCGAGTTGTGGCGAACGGATCCACGCTAAAGGGTTTACTGCGGAAGTTGGATATAGCGCCACCGTTCCTTTATCCCTGGACCTATCAATTATAGATAGGGGCGATAAACTGGACGTGCAATTTGAGTACGACACAGTATATGCCGACGGAGATACAGGTATGATATACAAAGGCTATAAATCTCATGTCATCGATGTGGTGCGGTTTGACTTTAAGCAAAGAAAAACCTTTATCATACTTAAGAAACGCTCACGCAGTGATGTCGTCGAAGAATCGGCGGTTTCCCCTGCGCGTTTAAGCAACAGCCCTTTATCATTAGCTTGGTTTGTAGCCACACCTGACTGCAGACTGCATAACCATCAAGATGAGCTAAAACGCTTCGCTAAGGTGTTAAAAGAAGTGTTCTTCGAGAAGCTATCAAAGGTCGTAGGTTATAAAGTTAAATCTATTAGACAAGGCGTACAGGTGTCTAACAATTACGGAGTTCTAGATAACCTACTTCATAACTTAGTATGGAAGTTACAAGCTCCGGATGCACCGGCTATCAATGATAGTCTTAAACGAGACTATGATGACTTCTATAATCGGAAATTTCCTAACGAGACACTTGGTATGGGTAACGTATTAGAGTTAACGACAAAAGGTGATTCCTTTGTAAAGGCCTTAATCAAGGCTCATAACTTACCTGATGCTAGATGGGTTAGGAGGTTATTACACGATAGACCGTTCTTCTATACGAAGATCATCAAAGTTATGGCTGCGTTATTTAAGAACAAGGACTATCAAAAGGCTATGGTCGATGTCGTTAAAGATAACGCCGATAATACAAGTTATATCCAGTCTTGGCCATTATGGCGAGATGACCGTGATTTATCTGTCATTCGTAAATTTGTTAACATCCTTAGCCATCAATATGGCGAGCGCCAGGCGTTCTTATTTATTAGAAATGCACCGTCCTATCACGATATCAGAGATACAGCTAGTATGTACTTCGAGTTATCGAGAAGTCGCCGTAAAGAGGTTTGGGATAGTCACATCCAGGTGCGAAGCCTACATGACACTATCGCGAGAATGCAAAAGTTTGACAAGGTGGAAGACGAAATCGTACAGCAGCGTAAAACACATATGGCACTAGCTGATATGGTTGACGGTTACCGCTTCATGGCGATAGGTTCTACTCATGGCATCGTTGATATGGGTATACAGCTTAATAACTGTGTAAGCTCCTATATCAAAAAAGTAAAAGCTGAAACCTGTGCTATCGTAGGTGTCTATAAATGTAACGAGCCTGTAGCGTGTATCGAGGTTAACCCCGTTAATGATGCGGATGACTTCGTAGAGATACACCAGGCTAAACTTAAAAACAATCGTGGTGTATATGAAGACCACGATATCAATGGGGCTGTTAGTCAGTGGGCTACCTCTCACGGATTAAGCGTTCCGGCGTATGTACGAGATATCCAATTTGCAAAGGGAGGAGCGATGTAACATGGATACACAAATCATCATAGCTACGGGCAGAAGTCGCTCCGCCCGTAGCTGGAAATCTGACAAAATGACTTGGAGTGCTTTGGCCAATAAATTGGCTGAACCTACTGTAACGAATGAAACGGCTGCTGAATACGCCAAGATGTCTAAAGCTGATCAAGGCCAAAAGAAAGACGTCGGCGGTTTTGTAGGTGGCTATATTCCTAAAAATGGTAGACGGATTAGAGGTGCTGTTAAAGAGCGGTATTTGATTACTCTTGATGCGGATAATCCTGGTGAAGATTTCATCGTAGACCTAGATATGGAATTAGGCGGTATGGAGTACGTACTATACAGTACACATAGTCACACGGCTGACAATCCACGATATCGCGTAATTATCCCAGTCGATAGACCTATGACGCCGGATGAGTATCAAGCAGTCTCAAGACGAATTGCTGATAATATCGGGATTGAGTTTTTTGACCCGTCCACGCACCAAGCTGAACGCCTTATGTATTGGCCGAGCCATCCTAAGGATGTCGAGTACGTTTACCTACACAGCGAAGGCTCACTCGTTTCCGTCGATACGTATTTAAGTACGTACAGAGATTGGCGAGATACGAGTCTTTGGCCGACATCGGAAAAGGAATCACAAATCCGACTTGATGCAGCCAAGAAGCAAGGCAATCCATTAGAGAAAAAAGGCCTTATCGGTGCTTTTTGTAGGTGCTACAGTATCACGGAAGCGATACATAAGTTTCTCCCTGAAGTCTATGAACCTACAGCGGTCGAAGACCGATACACGTATGTAGCCGGTAGCTCAGTAGGTGGCTTAGTGATTTACGATAACGACACCTTCGCTTACTCCAACCATGCGACTGACCCTATCAGCGGTAAACTCGTTAATGCGTTTGACCTTGTCCGGATCCACTTATTCGGAGATAAGGACCCGGCGGATGGGACCAGCGTTACTAAACTGCCTAGCTATAAAGCCATGATGGACTTCGTCAACGAAGATGGCGCCGCACCAATCCTGCTCGACAAGGAACGTATGGCGGATATGGATTTCGAGGGTATCACGGACGATGACGAGGACTTCTTATCAAAGTTAAAGCGTGATAAAAATGGTACGCCTGAGTCTGATGTGTTCAACTGTTTAGTAGTACTTAAACAGGACCCTTCTTTAAAAGGTAAAATCCGTCTTGATGAATTCGCGCACCGTTTGGTCGTAATTGACGACCTTCCGTGGCGTGATAAGGACGAAACCCCTTATTGGACGGACACCGACGATGCGTGCCTACGTAACTACTTTGCTACGAAATACCTTATTAAGGGTAAAGGCACCATCGATGATGCACTCCAGGAAGTAACGCAAGATAATAAATTCCATCCGGTGCGCCAGTACTTAACCGGTTTAACTTGGGACGGTGAATGTAGACTTGATACTCTCTTCATCGACTACATTGGAGCTGAAGATACCGAATACATCCGAGCGGTTACTCGTAAATGGATGTGCGGTGCCGTAGCTCGTGTTATGGATCCAGGTGTTAAGTTTGATACGGCGATTGTGTTATATGGTTCTCAAGGGTTAGGTAAGTCCCTTATCTTGGAACGGTTAGGCCGTAAATGGTTTAACAACTCACTCGTTGATATCAAAACCAAAGACGCCCTAGAACAAATTCAGGGCTCTTGGGTAGTTGAACTTGCAGAGCTTGCACCGACCTATAAGAACGATAATGAAATCGTTAAGGCTTTTATCAGCCGTACCGCTGACCGGTTCCGCTCACCTTACGGTAGACGGACAGAAGAGTATCCTCGCCAGTGTGTATTCGCCGGTTCTACCAATAATCTTATGTTCCTAAAGGACCGTACCGGTAACCGCCGATTCTGGCCAATTACTGGAGATAAGGACCGCAAGACTAAGAACGCCTGGGAGTTGGCAAATGAAGAAATTGACCAATTATGGGCGGAAGCGTTCACGTATTGGGCGGAAGGTGAACCTCTTGTATTAGAAGGCGAACTCGAAGAGGAAGCCCTTAGAATCCAATTATCTCACACTGAAGGCGGTGAACTCGTAGGGCTCATTGAGGAGTACCTCGAAATGCTACTTCCTGAAGACTGGGAAACAATGGATATCTACGATAGGCGAGATTATGTCGCTAATTATGGCGATGACGATCATTGTGGTTCAGTGCAGCGGGAGCGAGTGTGTGCCCTTGAGATATGGTGTGAAGTGCTTGGCGGTGACAGGAAGAACCTGCAGAACGCAAAGGCAAGAGAGATTATTGACATCTTGCAATCAACGCCAGGCTGGAACCCGTATACAAAAGGAACCGGAAAAGCACGTTTTGGCAGGCTTTATGGTCCGCAAAGAGCGTTTATAAAGGAAGGCACAGACCTCCTATCTATCTACAAACGAAATCATGGTAAGTAGGTGTGTCCAATTATTTGAGGTGTGTCCAATTATTTTATAGGTGCGAATGTTCGTAAAAATAATTATTCAAGCCTATACATCGATAAATTTTAATATATGCTAATAATTGGACACACCAAACACGTCTGGACACACTAATCGGACACGGACAAAAAGAAGATAACTTCTAATCTAAATAGTAATATGTATCTAGTGTGTCCAATTATTTATATAAAAATAAAAAAATAAATATATGAATAAATGGGTGTATATATATAAGCGTAAAAAACCCGTATACGCGTATATATATATGTTGGAAAAAAATTGGGCACTTCGGACACACCCCCCCCTATAAATCCAGTAACCACGTAGGTTTGTAGGCGTGTCCGATGGTGTGTCCAAGCATTAATTGAGAACGAGGTGAGAACGATAGAAAAAGACATCGAACGGTGGTTAGGAAATCAACTCAAAAAAATGGGGTGCATATATATGAAATTCGTATCACCTGGAAATGATGGTGTACCGGATCGGATTATTGTACTTCCTGGAGGCGGTGTCATATTCGTCGAGTTAAAGGATACAACCGGAAAGCTAATGGCTAACCAACGGGCACAGATTTCACGATTACGAAAGCAAGGCGCTTTGGTGTTTGTGGTAACCGGAATGTCTGACGCCAAGTTATTTGTTGAAGATATGGAAAGGGCGATACATGGACTTTCATCCACACGAGTATCAAAGCATTGCAATACAACGAATCATTGATAACACCCATTACGGGTTGTTACTGGATATGGGTTTAGGTAAGACCATATCTACCCTTATTGCGATTGAACGGCTTATGTATGATTACTTTGATATTAAAAAAGTATTACTCATCGCACCTAAGAAGGTAGCAGAATCTACATGGGCCCAAGAGTCGCAAAAATGGAGTGCTACAAGACGTTTAACGGTGGCTAAGGTGTTAGGTTCCGAGAGGGACCGCATACAGGCCTTAGAGAGTGAATCTGACGTTTATGTGATAAATCGTGAAAACGTGCAATGGTTGTATGAGTACTATCGTAAGAAAAAATCGTTCCCATTCGATATGTTAGTTATCGATGAGAGTTCTTCGTTTAAGAACCCACAGGCTAAACGGTTTAAGGCGATACGAAAACTCCGTCCATTGTTTAAACGGATTGTCATACTAACAGGTACACCAGCACCAAATACGTTATTAGATATTTGGGCACAAATGTATCTCTTAGATGGCGGCGAACGATTAGGTAAGACGATTACTGAATATCGTGCCCGATACTTTACACCGGACAAAACAAACGGACACGTCGTGTACAGTTACCGACTACTGCCAGGCGGTGACAAGGCGATATTCAGTAAGATGCAAGATATCTGTATGAGCCTAAAAGCGAAGGACTATCTTACCCTACCCGAACGTATCGAGAATGTCATCACAGTAGAGATGAACCCGAAAGAATGGGAGCTCTATAAACAGATGGAACGTGAGCACGTGCTTAGTTTAGCCAGTGATGACGATGTGAGCGCGTTGAATGCAGCAGCACTCGCCGGTAAATTGTTACAACTGGCGAATGGATCCATTTATAACGATGATGGTGAAATCGTAGTCGTCCATAACGAGAAGATTGAACGATTGAAAGAATTGGTAGAAACGAATGAAGGAAAACCGATGTTAGTGTTCTACAACTTTAAACATGACCTTCAATCCATTAAGGAGGCTTTTCCGAAAGCCGTTGAATTAAAGACCGATGATGATGTAGCTGAGTGGAACAAGGGTAGGATACAAATGTTACTGGCCCATCCCGCATCAGCAGGATACGGGTTAAACCTTCAAGCCGGTGGCAATATCATCGTATGGTATGGGCTAACTTGGAGCCTTGAACAATACCAACAAGCTAACGCACGACTCCACAGGCAAGGACAAACACAGCCTGTGATTATCCACCATCTAGTCACTAAAGGTACGATGGACGAGCAAGTTATGAAAGCGTTAGAACGCAAAGAAGCCGGGCAAGATGCCCTCTTAGAAGCTATTAAATATCGTAAAGAATTGTATAAGGAGTAAGACTATGCAAAAGAAATGTAGACGATGCGGAGACACATTTACAGTATCCACTCACGAGGATTATTGCCCTGAGTGTGAAAAAGTAATGACACCTCCAGGGCAAGGTGTAAGTAGAGAGTTAACCTGTGAAGGATGCGGTGAAACCTTTATTCACAAAAAGGAAAAAGCACAAGGCCGTTGGCCTAAATACTGTCCGGAGTGTCTACCTAAGTATTCGAAGGTACCTAAGAAGAAAGTAGACGTGACTCTTGCGAATATGGCAGCTAAGAGAAAAGAAGTAGCCGTGACTCTTGCAAATATGGTAGCCAATACGCTTGAGGAGCCGGAAGTAAAGGTCGTCGAATTGAAAGAAGATGTTATCAACCACCCTTCACACTACACACGTGGTAAGATTGAGGTTATCGATTTTATCGAGGATCAACAGCTTCCATATCATTTAGGTAATGTTATCAAGTACATCGCACGAGCGGGGCATAAGGGCGATAAACTCGAAGACCTAAAAAAAGCAAGATGGTACTTAGACCGGTACATCAATGAGGTAATGCAGCATGAGTGACTATAAGGAAAAAGCAACTGCATATCTGCAAGATATTAAACTAATAGCCATACGTATTCAATCACTACGGCAGGATATTCGTAAACTGCAGTATGATATCATCACCTTATCGGCGATTGATTATTCCAAAGACCGAGTATCGGGCGGAGGGACTCCAGTAGGGCTTGAAGGGGATGTGGCTAGACTTGTCGATACGGTAGATACTAAGAAACGGGAGATAGCAAAGCTTATTGCTAAAAGGGAAGAAGCAAGGGCCTTAATTGAAAAGATAGAATGTATACCAGGGCGTATTATATTATCGCAAGAATACATAAACGGGGCTTTTCCTAAGAAAGTACAAGCGATGATATATTACGAAAAAAGTAGTTACTTCAATTTAAAAAATAAAGCGTTGAACGAGTTAGGGGAACTCCTCTCATAGTGGAGTATTTTGGAGTGTTTTGGAGTATTTTGGACTTAAATGAACCGACTTGACATAGTATAATGTAGTTGTGAAAGGTGTCATTAGTCATCTAACACAAATCCTCTCTTATACACAACTCAGCAAAAAGCACGGTGATGACGACCGTGCTTTTTGTTGTATGTAGCATTGTAAATACAGGGGCCCGTATTTATGATGTAGGCGATCGCGTAAGCTAAGGAGAGGGAATATGTAAAAATGAAATTTACCGCACAATGAAACCAGGGCGAGCCGAATATGTCCACATTATTAAGCTTATACATTATGAGCTTGCCCTGTATCGTTGTACGCTGACATCTGATGACTAGAACTAGTAGTCCTCCAATAACTATATGGCCTAACAACAACCAACTAGTCATCGGATTTGAGCGTACAAACGTATTAAAGGTGATAAGGAATGAGCACAGAAGTCAAATGTATTAAACGTAAATGCCTGAATAATAAAAACGGCGTTTGCAACGCACAACTAATTGAATACGACGGGCTGTGTCAAACGTATATCACACACGACCATGCACATAAAATTAATTGTGGATTATGCACTCGTTCGCACGGCCGATTTAAGAGAAACAGCCGTGATGTATTAAGATAGCCAGGGGGTGAGATAGTGGCTGCATTAGCAAATAAAAGACATGAAAAATTTTGTCATGAGTACATCAAGGATATGAACGCTACACGGGCTGCTATTCGCACTGGTTATTCTGAGAAAACAGCTAAAATGCAAGGCAGTCGCTTGATGACTAATGATGACATCAAGGCAAGGGTCAAAGAGCTCCGTGACGCCTACTTCAACGAAAACATCATGACGGCTCAGCAAGTCGAGTATGAGTTAACAAGAATTGCCCTGGGGCTCTCAAATGAAAAGCAAGTGGTTATCGAGGGCACAGGGGAAGGATGTTCGGAAGCTCGAATTATCGATAAACCGCCGGACGAAAAGTCAAGACTAAAAGCTTTAGAGCTTATGGCTAAACGCCATAGAATACTCAGCGGTGATACGACTATCGATATTAAGCCTGTACTCATCGTAGGCGGTGATGATATTGCAGACTAACAGAGTGTACTTGCCTGATATCGTAGGCAAGGGATACGGCGCTTTTTGGCGGTTCAAAGGTCGTTATAAAGTAGTCAAGGGCAGTCGTGCCAGTAAGAAGTCTTCTACCCAGTCTCTAAAAGTTATTATGGAGATAATGGAGAACCCTTGTATAAACTGGCTAGTCGTTCGTAAGACAGAACGGACTTTGCGTGACAGTTGTTTCGCGCAGCTTAAATGGGCTATGCGCCAGTTGAAGGTGGAGCGGTATTTTAAATGTTCCGTGTCGCCACTTGAAATAACGTACATTCCGACCGGCCAGAAAATCCTATTTCGTGGTCTCGATGATCCTTTAAAGGTTACATCCATTACAGTTGAGGTCGGCGCACTGTGTAGGCTATGGATTGAAGAAGCTTACGAGATTATGAGTGAAGATGCCTTCAACAGACTGGATGAATCTATTCGTGGCCAGTTGCCCGACGGTTTGTATCACCAGGTAGTCTTAACTTTTAACCCGTGGTCCGACAGGCACTGGTTAAAGAAACGTTTCTTTGACGAACCTAGTGATAATGTATTAGCCATGACAACGAATTACCTGTGTAACGAGTTCCTGAGTGACTCCGACTTAGTGTTATTCGAAGAGATGAAGAAAAACCCTAAGCGGTACCAAGTAGCAGGGCTCGGTAACTGGGGCGTTGTTGAAGGACTGGTTTACGAAAACTGGAAAGAACAAGAATTTAGTGTTGATTATATTAGAGGTCAAACCGGTATCAAGTCCGCGTTTGGCCTTGATTTTGGTTATACGGTAGACCCTACAGCGCTAGTGTGCATGCTGGTTGATATGGAATATAAGAAAATCTACATATTCGATGAGCTGTACGAAACAGGGCTTACGAATCAACAATTAGCATCTCGTATCACTGATATGGGGTACGCAAAAGAAAAGATTCGAGCGGATAGCGCCGAGCCTAAATCTATTGAGGAATTGTACCAGGCAGGGCTAAAAGGGATAACCAGGGCACGCAAGGGTAAGGACAGCATATTGAACGGCATTCAGAGGATTCAAGACTACGAATTAATCGTTCATCCAAGATGCGTTAATGTGCTGCGTGAGTTATCCACGTACCAATGGGCGAAGGATCGCTTTGAGAAATACACAGGGAAACCTGAAGACGAAAATAACCATGCTATGGATGCCATGCGGTATGGTTTGGAAGATATTAATGTAGAAAGGTGGTCGTTTGATTGATATTATCTCAGCTGTGGGACCGCATCATAAAAGGTTCAGCGACTATGTCGGAACGCGAGTTCCTACAAGCACAACTGCGTAATTTTCTAGGTAGCGAGCAGCGGAAAACGATGTGTACTGCTATCGATTATTATGACGGTAAACATGACATTTTGAATAAGCAACGATACGTTATTGGCGAGGGTAATACGCGAATAGCGTTACAGGGCGTTCCTAATAATCAGATTGTGGATAACCGATTTGATGATTTAGTAGACCAAAAGGTTAACTACTTATTGTCTAAGCCATTAGATATTAACACCGATGATGACGAGCTCGATAAGATGTTTGGTATTCAATTCCAACGCTTATTGAAGTCAGTTGGTAAATTCGCAACGATGGCAGGAAAGGCGTATATACACCCTTACATAGGCATCGACGGCACGCTAAAGTTTAAGATGATGAAACCGCATCAGGTTTTACCATTTTGGGCGGATGAGGAGCACACACAACTAGATGCGTTCTTATACTTGTACGATATTGAGTACTACACAGGCCTAGAAACTAAGACCATTCACAAAGTGGAATACTACACACCGAATGGTATTCAGTATTACATATGGGATACGGAACGTTTACTTCCTGATCCGGATAAAGAAAACACCGCTAATTTTGCTATTGCCGATAAACCGTATAACTGGGAGCGTATTCCCCTCATTATGTTCCGTGCGAATGAATTTGAGCAACCGCTTATCGTTAAGGTTAAATCTCTGCAAGATGCACTTAACCGATTACTATCCAACTTCCAAGATAATATGGAAGAGGATATCCGCAGCACTATTTTGATACTACAGAACTATGACGGCGAAAATCTCGCTGAGTTCCGTCAAAATCTTGCATCGTATGGGGCAATCAAGGTTCGTACAGTAGATGGTGTCAATGGGGACGTTAAGGCCTTAAAAATAGAGGTGAATAGCGACAATTACCAATTACTGATTAACATTTTGCGTAAAGCGATTATCGAGAACGGCCGGGGCTTTGATGCTAAAGACGATCGGATGGCCAACAATCCTAATCAGATGAACATTATGTCGATGTACTCTGATATTGATTTAGATGCCAATGAAATGGAGCTAGAGTTTAAATCTAGCTTGCACGATTTGATGTGGTTCGTCAACACGTATCGTGGCTTAACTAATCAAGATACAGCTGAAGATGTGGACTTCATATTCAATCGTGACTTGCCTATCAATGAGGGCGATACGATTAACAACTGTAAAAATTCTGTTGGTATCATATCCAATGAAACTATTATCGCAAATCATCCGTGGACGACAGATGCTGCGGAAGAGCTTGCTAAAGTAAAAAAGGAACAGTCCGAAGTAACAGCAGATTTTGTTGTACCGAACGGCGGTGAGGCAGATGGCGAATGATTACTGGGAGAAACGGTATGAGCGGTTACTAGATGAATCGTTCCAAAAAGCGAATCTCACTGATGCGGAAATCAAAGCTAATTACTCCAGGGCGTTACGCAGGATAGAAAAGGCTATCAATGATTGGTATCGTAGGTTTGCCACAGAAAACGGACTCCAACTAGCCGAAGCAAGGAAACTACTAAACGCCTATGAGATGAAAGCCTTTAAAATGGATTTGGCTGAGTTTAAGGCAGAAGCTAAGAAACTCGGCGTATCTGAAGAACATCAACAAATGCTATCAAATGCATCCATTCGTGAGCGGTTAAGCCGTGAACAGATGCTATATATCAACGTGGTTCACGAGCTCGAAATACTAGCTCAAAAGCAGAGTATTTCACTTAACGACCTATTGAAAGATGTGTACCAGTCCTCCGCATATAAGTCCGCATATACCGTGCAGACACAACGCGGAGAATACTCTACAGTTAACACGATTGATAGTAAGCGTGTTGATAGCGTGGTTCACAGTCAATGGGCTAGCGACGGCAAGGACTTCAGTAGTAGGATTTGGGGAGATACAAGTAAGTTAGTAGCTAACTTGCAGAACGATTTCACCCAAGCCCTTATCATTGGGCAAGGGGCGGACACGATGGCGGATAATCTGCATAAGCGGATGAAAACGTCATATAGTAACGCTAAACGATTAATCGAAACAGAGACGGCACGGGTTCACGAACAAGGGTTTCTTGATAGTATGAAAGACCTAGATGTCGAGGAGTTAGAGATACTGGCTACACTAGATAGCCATACTTCTTCTATCTGTAGACACATGGACCGAAAACGTGTCAGAGTCGTAGATGCTAAACCAGGCGTAACCGTTCCGCCGTTTCATTGCTATTGCCGGTCGACTACCATTCCATATATTCCAGGACTCGAAGGAGGAACTCGAACAGGTAGAAATCAGAATGACAAGAGTACTGATTTCGCCGGGGCGATTACCTACGAGGAATGGGAAAAAGAATATATCAATTAGCAGCGGAAACGCTGCTTTTTTATTGCCATTTTAGTATTGTTGGGCGATAACTAACAAGACCGTAGCCGTGAGGTGTGGCTCACGAAAATAAAGCGAAATGGGTATTTTTTAAGGAGGTCACTATGACTAAGGAAGAATTGTTAGCACTAGGATTAACTGAGGAACAGACTGCTAAGGTCGTTGAAGACTATGGCAAGAATTATGTATCTAAAGATCAATTCAATGCTAAAAATGAGGAACTCAAATCCGTAAAAGGGGAACTCACGACTCTTAATGACGAAATTGATAACCTCAAAAAATCTAATGCAGATAATGCGGAGCTTGCGAAACAAATTGAAACGATGAAAGCTGATGCAGAAACTCGTAAGGCCGAATACGAGGGTAAAATCGCACAACTTGAAATCGACAATATTGTGAACGTAGCATTGTCCAACGCAAAAGCTAAAAACAACGTTGCAGTCCGTGCGTTATTGGATTTAACAGATGCAAAAGTGAAGGACGGCAAAATCAAAGGATTAGATGAACAACTTGCTGAAGTTGCTAAAGCTAATCCTTATTTATTTGGGGAAGCGTCCGCCCCTAAAGGTGTAGCGCCTGGTAACCCTGGCGGTAAAACACCAAGTGGCGCAATAACTAAAGAAGACTTCGCTAAAATGACGTACTCTCAACGGGCGGAGTTATTCGCAAACGATGTTGAACTTTACCATTCATTAACAGGAGGAAACGCTAATGAATAAACAATTCTCTTTTAATTTACAAACATTCGCAGCAGGTCCTACGCAAGTTGCTAATGTAGTTAACCCTCAAGTAATGGCGGACATGGTATCCGCAGGCTTACCTAAAGCTATTAAATTTACTCCAATCGCTAAAATCGATAACACATTGGCAGGCGTACCTGGTAACGAAATCACTATTCCAGCATGGGGCTACATTGGTGATGCGGAAGACATCGCAGAAGGCGCAGAAGTACTTGCAACTCAAATGTCCACATCCGTCGCTAAAGCTAAGATTAAAAAAGCAATGAAACGCGTTGATATCACAGACGAAGCTAAATTATCCGGATATGGCGACCCAGTAGGCGAAGCTACTCATCAATTACGTTTGTCCTTGGCATCTAAAATCGACCAAGACGTAGTAACAGCTCTCGGCGGTGCTACTCTTACTGTAACTGATACTAAAGTTATTTCTTATGAAGGTGTAGTCAACGCAGTAGATAAATTGAACGAAGAAGACTACGTTGAAAAATATTTGTTCGTAGCACCTTCTCAAATTACTGCTCTTCGTAAAGACGCTAACTTCATTGATAAAACAAAATACGGTAACGACGTTATGATGACAGGCGAAATCGGTATGATTGCAGGCTGTCGTGTTGTAACATCTCGCCGCATCAATGACACAGGCGCAACTGTTGATAACTTCATCGTTGGTGTAACTGCAGAAGTGGAAGATGGAACACCTGTATTACCAGCTGTAACAATTTACATTAAACGTGACGTTATGATTGAAGCTGATCGTGTTCCTGAAAAAGGTTTGGACAAAATCGTTGCTAACGAACACTACACTGTTGCATTGACTAACCAATCCAAAGTTGTAAAAGCTACATTCAAAAAATAGTAGGTGAATAATATGACCACGAAAGAGACAGTTTTACAAATTCTTGAATCGTGGCTCGGGTATGATGCAATTTCTGATGTAAATATCATTGAGTATATGATTGATGCGGAAACACAACATATCCTCAATGATATCAATCAGAAGGAATTACCTAGCGAATTACAACACGTTCTCGTATATCGTGTAATTGGCAGCTATATCACCACAAACAAAAATAAATTGATTGAAGCTGACGGAGAAATGGCGAGCTCCATTAAAATGGGCGATACTGAAGTTCAGTTTAAAGGGCCCGACAAGGCATCTCGTCTCCAAGAATTGGCCACCGCTTTGAGTGGATATGGAAGGGGTGACCTTGCATGCTTCCGACGGCTAAGATGGTAGACGCTGCTAGAAAGCAGTTAGAACGATTATACGATTGTGCGTGTTATGTTATCTCCGAAGTGGATGCAATGGACCCTGACACCGGAATTATGAGTAAAACTGCCAGTAGAGAGGGTCCTTTTGCTTGTAGAATTAGCTATAAAACTCTCTCTACAGGTCAAAACGCTGAGATTGCAAAATTTAGTACCACCACGGTACTTTTCACCGCTCCGTATGTAATCATACCTAAAGGGGCTCGAATCGAGCTTATAGGGCGAAATACGAAGCAACTTTTTCGCAGTGCATCGATTCCGGCACGATATGATACCCATCAAGAGGTGCAACTCGAAAATTTAGAGGTGCATTGACATGGGTGTTGAATTTGATATGGACGAATTTGCTGAATTTAATCGTAGCTTAGTTAAACTGAGCCAATCAGGCAGTCTTCAGAACTTCAACAAGCAAGTTGTGAAGGAAATGGCTGGCGTGTATGTGCGGGAAGCTAAATTGAACACACCGGTCGGAAAACGATCGATTAAATTCATGCAAAACGGCAAAGTACAAACAAAGTATTTTGATAGTGAGCATACCCGCCAATCGTGGAGTGTTGGTAGATATCAGATTAACGAAAGAACCGGACGGATTGAGGTATTTAACACATCCTCTTACGCCTCGTTCCTTAATGACGGGCACAGGCAAGAAGTTGGGAGATTTCTTCCTTGGATAGGCCAATCTAAAGGCGGAGTTATGCAAGGCGGTAGACTGAAAAAGCCTTGGGTAGATGGTGCGTATATGCACGAAAAAGCTGAAAAGGCGCTCAGTAAAAACGCTAAACGTATTATGGAAATTACATTAAAGAAATGGATTGGAAAGCATGGTGGATTCTGATGTATTAACAGCTGTATCTAAAGCCGTACATACGGCACTTAACGTGCCTATATACCTAGAATTCAAAGAAAATAATATGACGTTCCCTTGCGCATATATCAAGGTGATTGAGCCTAGTATGGGCAGACACGTCGGTGATCTTTACAATACTTCTTTGGATTTAGACATCATGTATTACGCCAATAATCTTGATGTGGTTACTGATACGCGAAAACTCATTGATATTCCTAGTGTGCTGTACCTACTGCTTGAATTTGTACAAGTTGGGGAACGTACAATTATGGGCACAGGTATGAAGTACAAGATTTCAGATGGGGTGCTGCACTTCTTCGTAACGTATGAGAACATACTACGGAAAGTGGCCAAACCTGTCGAACGTATGAAGCACATGGAATTAACAGAAAGGGTAAAAGATGGCAGATGAAAAACAAGCAGTCGAGGTAACGACTGAACAACAATTTGATGCTTACGCTATCATTGCATCTGACAAATACAGACGGTATCGTGATTTACTCACTTGCCTTCTTAATGAAGATGAAATGTATACGGAAAGCGACATTGATAAGATTTTAAATCAGGCATTAACAACGCCTGTGAAAGGTTAGTGAAATATGGCATTAGGTGGTGGCACATTCTTATTCCACAATAAAGTATTGCCAGGTACTTATATTAACTTCGTATCCAAAGACAGAGCATATGCAGAAGTATCTGACCGTGGCTTTGGTGCGATGATGCTCTCCTTTGATTGGGGCCCAAGCGGCGAAGTGTTCCGTGTAGATAACGACACATTCCAAAAGGATTGTCAAAAATACTTTGGTTATGACTACGGCCATGACAAAATGAAGGGCTTACGTGATTTGTTCCGCGGCTTGAAAACTGGTTACTTCTACCGCTTAAACTCTGACGGTGCACAAGCTACAAGCACAATCGGTAAAGCAAAATATAAGGGTATTCGTGGTAACGATTTGGGTGTATCTGTTCAAGCTGATCCAGATAACACAGGTAAATTTATCGTAACTACTTACCTCACTACAGGTGATGTTCGTAAAGCAGTAGATATTCAAAAGAACTTAAAAGATGCAACAGAATTACAAGATAACGATTATATCGTATTCACTAAAACTGGCGCATTAACTACTACAGCTTATACTGCACTATCCGGTGGTACTAACGGCTCTACAATCACTGTTAAGAACTACCAAGACGGCATCGATATGCTTGAACCTTACTACTTCAACACATTGGGTTACGCTGGTGCGGATGACACAATTAAAAACTTGCTCATTGCATTTACTAAACGTTGCCGTGAACAAAGTGGCGCTAAATTCCAATTAGTGATTCATGGTAAGACTAAGGTCAACTATGAAGGTGTTATCTCCATCCTTAATGACGTAACCGACGAAGGCGCTGAAAAAGGCTCTTTGGTGTACTGGACATTAGGTCAAGAAGCATCTTGCAATATCAATGCTACAGTAGGTAACATGATTTATGATGGTGAATACACTGTAAACGTTAAGTACAAACAATTCGAACTTGAACAAGCTATCAAAGATGGTATGTTTATGTTCCACAATGTTACTGACTCCGTTGGTGGTAATATCCAAGGCGACGTTCGTGTATTGAAAGACATCAACACATTTACTGAATTCAGTAAAGCTAAAAACCGCGACTTCTCTCTTAACCAAGTCATTCGTGTATTGGATAACTGGGCAGTTGACGGTGCTAGATTGTTCAATAAAACACATCTTGATAAATCCCCTAATGACCAAGCTGGTCGTGAGTCCTTATGGGGTGACCTTGTATACCTTGCTGAGCAATATCAAAAGGTACGTGCTATCCAAAACTTCGATGATAAGGATATCCCAGTACCTACGCAAGGCGATAACAAGGAAGATGTATTGGTTAACGTACAATTACAACCAACTGTGGCTATGGAAAAATTGTACATGACTGTTGTAGTAGCCTAGGAGGATAACGCATGGAAAATGAAATTTTAGATGCATTGAAAACGATGGATGCAGCTGACGTTGTTTCTTCTAAATTAGCATCTTGCTATATCGTAGAGAACGGGAACAGATACTTACTGTTTCAAGCGAAGAAACTCAGTGCAAAAATCAAAAAGAATAAAGAAAAAGTGGCTATTTTGGGCCGCATTGGTGCGGGTAATAAGTCTACCTCCGTAGAATACAGCGGTAGCTTAACGATTTACCACAACACAGCTTTATTCGATAAGATGGTTGAAAAATACTTGAAAACTGGCGTGGATACATACTTTGATATGCAAGTGGTTAACAACGATCCAACTTCTAAAGCTGGTCGCCGTTCTGTAATTCTAAAAGGTGTGAACCTTGACGAATTAACAGCAGCTGAATTCGACGCTGAAGGCAAATACATTGAACAAGAACACAACTTCACGTATGAAGGTGTTAAGTACGTTCAACACTTTAATGAATTAGACGGGATGCAAGCCTAGTGCTTGCTCCCTTTTTTTAGGAGGTTTTTATAATGGCTGAAAATTTGAGCGCATTCCTTAAGCAAAACGTTGATGTAGTCAATGAAACAGAATATGTAGCATCTAAACGTATTAAAGTGAATGGTGAGCCTGTTGCGTGGAAAATTAAAACATTGGCAACAGATGAAACTGAAAAAATGCGTAAGAAATACACTAAACGCATTACTGACCGCATCACTCGTCAATCCGAAGAACGCTTCGACGCGACTGCATACAACGAAGATGTGCTTTCTAAGGCAATCACTTATCCTAATTTATATGATGCGGAACTTCAAGATAGCTGGGGTGTTACTGAACCAGTTGAGCTTGTAAAAGCAATGCTCACACCAGGTGAATATGCTGACCTTTTGGCAGCAGTAACAGAAGCCCAAGGCTATGATGTCGGCATGGAGGATAAGGTAAAAGAAGTAAAAAACTCCTAGAATCCAATGAAACAGAAACGATGTTCGCATATTTGGCATTTGTTAAATACCATATGCGACCTTCTGTTTTTGCGGATATGGACATGAATGAAAAGGCTGTAGTAATTGCCTTTATTCAGCAACATGCCAAAGACGAGCAAGATGAAATGAATAAGGCAAAAAGGGGGTAATGAATGGCTACACTTTCTAACTATATAAGCCTCTCTACTAATATTCCTAATGCTATGAACGCAGCCGCAAACGCAACAACTAAAGCCTATCAATCCATGAACACGCTACATAATAAGATGACTGGCGTATCAAATGCTAGTGAAACACTAAAAGCTAGCATGGGTGGAATCATGAACAGCTTTGCCGGTAACCTGTTGGCTAGTACGGTAATGAACGGTATTGGCGCTATAAAAGGTGCTATCGAATCAATTCAAGATACTGCTACTGAATGGGCGCAGGTGCAAGCTCGCCTTAAATTGGTAGCCGGAAGCCAGGAGAATGCTATTTACCTAAATAAGCAGATATTTGAATCCGCACAACGTGCAAGGGGTGGATATTTGGAAATGGCTGACGCTGTAATTCAGGTATCCCAATCCGCACATGACGCGTTCCCGGACCCAAGAAAAGCTGTAGAGTTCATGGAAGGTATTCAAAAAGTATTCGCCATCGGCGGTGCATCGAAAGAAGCACAAAAGAACGCTATGCTTCAGTTAACACAAGGTTTAGCAAGCGGACAATTACAAGGTGACGAATTCCGGTCTATCGCCGAAAATGCACCTATGATTGAAAACATCATCGCTAAATCAATGGGCGTATCCCGTGGCGAACTTAAGAAGCTAGCTTCGGAAGGCAAGATTACTGCTGAAGTCATTAAAAACGCTATTATGAATAACTTGCCTGAGATTGAAAAGCAGTTTGAGTCACTTCCTAAAACATGGGGCGATCATATGCAGTCGATTAAGAATAAAGCTATTCGAGCGTTTGAGCCTGTGTTCCAACGAATATCCGACCTTGCTAATAGCGAGGGCGTCCGTGAGTTAGTGGACAACGTAACTGGAGCTATCCAAACGGTAGCGCCGGTATTCTATTGGCTCGTAGGCGTTATCGGAGAAACGATTAACACGGCAGTATGGGCATTTAACACGTTATCTAACTTTGTTAGACAGCACTCGTCTATCATGTATACAGCAATGATAATACTTGGCGGAGTTATGGCTTACTACGCAGTTAAAACAGGAATAGCTGCAGTTAGAACAATTATTGCTGCTGGTGCTATGGCGATTAAAACCGTAGCAGACTGGGCGGAAACTGCTGCTCTATTAGCAATGATTGTAGCTCAAGAGGGCTTGAATGCCGCATTATATGCATGTCCGTTAACATGGGTAATCGGCTTGATTGTTGCAGTTATAGTCGTAATCTACTTAGCAGTAGAAGCTATTAACTATTTCTGTGATGCGAATATTAGCGTACTAGGAATCGTAGTTGGTGCTTTTTGGGCGTTCGGTTCCGCTATTTTCAATGTGTTCGCATTGGGATGGAACATTATCGCAGCATTTGTTAATTTCTTGGCCAACGTATTTAAAGACCCATTACATGCAGTCGCTAACTTGTTTATCGATATATGGAATGGTATTTGGCAATTCGTAAAAGCCAGGATTAACGATATTATTGAAGCGATTAACAAAATCCCTGGTGTAAATATTGATAAAGTCGGCGGGGCTACTGGTGTACTAGAACGATTCGAGATTGCCGGCGGTGAAACCACTGTCATGGGCAAGATGGATTATTCTAGTGTTACAGGGGCTTTCGGGGAAGGCTATAACATTGGGGCTAACCTTAGCCTAGGTGACTTAATGCCTAACATGCCTGGTGTTAAAACCCCCCAAGAGTTTGACGCTAGCAAAATTACTCCAGGTGCTGATCATGATGCGGCCGATAAGACTAAGAAAAACACAGGTAAGACTGCCAAGAATACAGGCAAGATTGCCAAGTCTATCGACATGACAAACGAGGAAATCAAGGCACTCCGTGAAAGCGCTATCGATAAGTCCTTGAAGAGATGGCAAGATGCCAATGTAATTCACATCCAAATGAATAACGATGTGGAAATCAATAACGGCACTGACCTAGATGGCTTTACAAGTCAAATCTCGAAAGGCTTGAAAGATGCATTTGCAATTCAAAGGGAGGGAATCTAAATGTATTACTTCTATATGGGGACGATGCAGATACCGATTCCCCCTAAAGAATTAACCACTACTATCAATGGCAAGAACGAAACAATGGAGCTATTGGGTAAAGGCGAAGTTAACGTTATTAAACCTGCAGGGCTTACTGACATTGCTTTTAAATTCTTATTGCCTAACTCCGATTATCCATTTAATGAGTCTTTGTTGTTTAAGTCTAAAAAGGCTAAGTATTACATCGATGAACTCGAAAAGCTTAAAACTACAAAGACGATCTTCCAATTTATCGTAGTTCGAATGAAACCAGGCGGACAGATGCTAGCCATGACTAACATGAAGTGTACGCTTGAAAACTACGTCATAGAAGAAGATGCGGATAACGGCTTTGACTCATATGCTAGTGTTACCTTGAAGCAGTGGAAGCCTTGGGGAGCTAAACGGATTGAAGTTAAGACTGACAAAGATGGTACTGCAAAAGGTAGCGTTAAGTCGGATAGACCAACAGATGGTAAGGTAGCAGCATCTACTGCTAAGGTCTCCAAAGGACAGACTTTACAACAAATCGTTAAGAAGCAACTAGGCAATACGGATAACCTATTCCAAATTGCTGCCCTTAACAAAATCGCTGTGCCCGCTATCTTGGGAGTTGGCCAAGTAGTCCAGCTTAAACGAGAGGGTAATAACGAATGGCTATAGATGAAAAGAAAACAGTCGAAAAATCTCAAATCAATGGCACTATCATTCCGTTACCCATGCCTGCTCAACTTCACTATGAGCTGACCATCAGAAATAAAAGCACTGGTGATTTGTGGCTCATAGAACCTGAAGACGGCGTACAAATTACGAGAGCAGTTGATTGCGTTCCAAGTAAGATGACTTTCAAAGTGCCTAAAGACCCTAACCTCAGTTTTGAAGAAGGTGATACCGTCAAGTTCACTTTAAACGGCGGGGCGGTATTCTTTGGGTACGTCTTTGAGAAACAACGAGACGGCAAGAATTCTATTTCGGTTACTTGCTATGATCAGATACGTTATCTCAAGAACAAAGACTGCTATGTTATCGGGGCTATGACGGCGACAGAGTTCATCAAAATGGTAGCCGATGACTTTGGTTTGAAATGTGGTTATATGGACGACACCGTGTGGAAAACTCCGGAGAAACCGCAAACCATATTCAAAGATAAGTCACTACAAGAAATGATATGCCAACTGCTCGATAAAACGGCCATATACACGCTGAATCATGCGTTCTACCATTTGTACGATGATGCGGGCGAGTTACGGCTGGCATCGTTTGAGACTATGAAGACAGATATTTACATTGATGATGAGTGCATGGAAGATGTGCAATACACAACTTCCATAGACAAGGAAACATACAACTATGTTAAAATCGTCCGCACAGTTCCAAATGGCGCATCAAGTAAGTTGGAGAACACTTTTATAGCTAAAGACGATAAGAACATCGAGAAATGGGGCAGATTACAGTATCTGCTCATTCCTAAAGAGAAGGACGTCAACGCAGTAGCGCAAGCCAAGGCAATCATGGCTCACAAAAACAAGAAAAGCCGTGAGATTAAGTTGAAAAACGTCATTGGAGATGTGCGTGTGCGCGGAGGCTCGTTGGTGTACATCAATCGAAACTTTGGCGATATGATTGTTAATAATTACATGATGGTGACGTCTGTTACCCATACATTTAAAACAGGATTTCATGGAATGGATTTAGATTTACGATACGTTGATAATGACGCGGCTTATGAAGTTGCAAAAGACGAAGATGCGGAAGCGGTTAAGAAGATTGAAGCTGCTAAGAAAACCAAAGGTACCGCAGTCACTACTGGGGCAGGCGGTACAGCGGGTCAAGTTGATACCGCATTCAGCGCCAATGACGGCCGAGTATCTCAATACGGCAGTCAAGGCTGTGCTGACACAGTATGCGCTACTGGGTCTTGGTACAATTCTGATTTGAAAGATGAGTACAACAAAGGCACGGCAAGAGTTGATACGCTTCGCCAAAATCTCGAGGCTAAAGGTTATACAACGGAACAATTCAACGGATACGCTAATAAAGGCGATTTGCTGATTTATGGTGATGATGAACACGTTGTTATTGCAGATGGCGCAGGCGGATGCTTCGGTAATTCTTCTAAACGTGGCTATGCTATGAAATATGGCAACGCAAATTATGCGTGGCATAATGACGAAGCGCCAACTAAGATTATTCGAATGGGGGCTAAATAATGGATAGCGAGTACATGAAAATCGTTAACACGATTAAAGAAATAGCGAGCACCGTTATATTGAATGGCGAACCTATGGAAGTAATCGTCGGCGAAGTTGTTAGTGTATCACCGCTTGCTATTAAGATTGACCCTAAGTTAACCGTACCTGAAGAAAATATTATTCTTACTAAAAACACCTGTGAATGGACTATGGAGATGAGCGTTGATCATGTTACAGAAAACCGAGCCGGTGGGGGCGGTATGGCTGAATTTGCTAGCCATAACCACGACTACGTTGGCCGTAAGAAGTATCTCGTCCATAACCAATTAGTCATGGGCGACAAAGTCATTATGCTGAAGGAAACAGGCGGACAGCGTTACATAGCATTAGACCGTTGGTATAACCCGAACAGGGGGTGCACGACTAAGTAATGGCAGATAATTTACTATTACCAAAACAAAATAACGATGCGCTTATTCCTGACACAGTAAATTATATTGAACCGTCGCATACGTATGATGTTGATTTTAGAACGGATAGCCAAATTAGGGGCTATGCGGATAAGTTGCGAGCTATGGAGCAAGCGATTTATAAAATCATCAACACGGAGCGATACCAATATATCATTTACAGTTGGAATTACGGCATCGAACTACAAGACTTATTCGGTCAGCCAATTCCGTATGTGTATGCTGAGTTACAGCGTCGTATAGAAGAGGCTTTACTGAATGACGATAGAATCACTAAAGTATACAACTTTGACTTTAGCCACGAAGGTGGTGACGTCATGGTTGAGTTTGATGTAGATACCATCTATGGTACGCTACAAAAAATCAAGAAAGGGGTGAAAGGTATTGTATGAGCATATGACGGCCAATCGAATTGAAAAACGAATGCTCGATAGAGTTAAAGATGAATTCGATAGGCGCGAAGGTAGTGTTATATACGATGCTACAGCTCCAGCAAGTGTAGAGTTTGCAGAACTCTACATCCTAGCAGATGTTATTTTAAAACAAGCGTTTGCAACTACGGCAGACCGTGAGTTCTTAATACTCCGGGCGGCAGAGTTTAATATTTACCCGGAACCGGCCACGCAAGGCGAATTTGAAGCCCAGTTCAATATGGAAGTACCGATTGGCTCCAGGTTTAATTACAACGAATATAACTTTGTTGTAACGGAGATAATCGACGACACGGAGCATAAGTACAAGCTCAAATGCGAACAGTACGGGCGCACTCCTAATGCGACTACAGGTGATATCACGCCAATACAAGGTATTAATGGCCTTACCTCCGCTAAGATATTGAAAAATATCACGCCTGGTGAAGATGAAGAAGACACGGAAGTATTTAGAAAACGATACTTTGATGCTTTGAAATCAAAAGCTTATGGTGGTAATGGTGCTGATTACAAGGAAAAGGTATTAGCTATCCCTGGTGTAGGTGGTGTTAAAGTATACCGCTGTTGGAATGGTGGCGGTACAGTTAAGTTAGTCGTCTTAAATAGTGACTACAAGCCGGCAGCAGATGAACTGATTAAGGAAGTAGAGAACGTTATAGACCCTGCACCGAAAGGCAAAGGCAAAGGCTATGGGCTCGCTCCTATAGGTCATACTGTAACAATCGAAAAGGCTGAACCAGTAACTGTCAACTACCGAATTGAAGTAACTATGATGAGTGGGCATAACGTTAACGAAATTCAAGCACTTGCAGAAAACGCTATCAAGCAACGATTACTTATTCGCGCTAAAGAATGGTGTAATCAAGACGAGAAGGATCATGTTATTCTTCGGTCTAGCCTGGTAACAGCTTTGATGGTTGAGCTTCCTAACGTTCTTGATGTAGGCAGAATTACCGTAAACGGTGCCGCTATATCAAAACTAGAATTAAAGGATAATCAAATCCCAGTATTAGGGACGATTACTTTGGTGACAGTATGATTACAGATTTCGGTATTTTTAAGCGAGATATTGATATCTCACAATTCGCCGTTCCGTTAACTCGAGATTCTCGGGATATCCAAGAAGTGTATCGAGTGGAATCAGCTGAATTACAGCTGCTATGGGATATCATGCTAGATATCTTTAAGGAAGAATACATCTATACCGCATCAGATTACGGGCTCGAAGCCTGGGAACAAATATTAGGCATTAATCCTCCGGATTTGACAGACACAGAAGGGCGCAGAAGTGAAATACTATCAGTATTAATCGGACAGCGCCCTTTTACTATGCCTAAAGTACAAGAAATGCTTAATTTCAAGTTCGGTAATCACGTAGTAGAGCACTCCGTTGTATCTGATAGGTATGAGTACTGGCTAGATGTAGTAGATGGCTTTGAGACTCAATTAAACAATATTATTGATTATGTCGAGCCTTTGATTCCTAAGAACTTAATCATCAAAACTAAAAGTACTACTCAACTTAATGGCGAAATATATATCGGTGCTATCTCCGATGTATATGAATCCTTCCATGTCGGGGCTGCATTAGATAAGTTTGACTTCAAAGTAGGATCTGACATTAATATAGGCATGAGCTTCGACGTATTAGAAACAATTAAAGTATAAGGAGAACACATGGCTTCTATTTATCCAAATACACGATTAACCAATTATGGCCGTGAGTTAATCGCAAAATCACAAGCAACTGGTAAGAAGTTGCAGTATATTAAATTAGTTACTGGGGACGGCCAGCTCGATAATCAAAATATCGATACTATGACCTCTGTAATTGCTCCAAAATTGGAGTGTCCGTTTACCTCTAATGGTGAATTCGTAGGAGACGGCCAATTTAGAATTGAATTTGCAGTAGGCAATAGTACAGTAACTAATGGGTTCTTTGCTAGGGAATTAGGCGTATATGCTAATTTAGAAGGTGAATCTGATTCCGCTGCTAGATTAATTGCATATAGTAATGGCGGTAACTACGCATCCTATATTCCGTCTAAGGAGACACCGATTAATTCTAAAGTATTCTCCTTAGACGTTGTAATTGGCAACTCGACAAATGTAACCGTTAAGAAGATTGATGCGGCGTATCTGACAAGAGGTGCATTAGAGGCCCATAGCCGTGATACAAGTGCGCACGCTCCTATTACAGACCAAATCAAAGCAATCCTCGGTAGTGCAAACTGGAAAGACTCCCCGTCAAGTACGCTTGTTACAATTAAAAACTTACTAGGCCAAGGTGCTATAGTGGCGTCTAAGCTTGATGCTAATGCTGGTTTTGTAAAATTCGCCAATGGCTTCACTATCCAGTGGGGA
>ENA-UPWP01000370-UPWP01000370.1-human-gut-metagenome-genome-assembly--contig:-NODE-370-length-44085-cov-6.710416_pt1 | contig 44085 bp, 48 predicted proteins | sample MGYA00250052_ERZ773380 | MGnify/ENA primary metagenome ERZ773380 (study PRJEB29103, sample SAMN06112063) | human gut metagenome | biome: human gut; feature: ankylosing spondylitis patient; material... | reverse complement strand
CATTTGATGGTATGAAATATGCTATTACAAGTGGTAAAACTCAAGCTCAATTGGAAGCAGAACTTTCTAAAGAAGCTGGTCAAGATGCGGATTACTTACCTAAAGAACGTGCATTCCGTTCTGAAAAAGATGTATTCGAAGACTACACTCAAGAAGAACGTAATCAAATGTTCGGCGTAGCTCCTGCAACTGTATGGGAAAACATTAAAGGTTATAAAAACAATCCTGAACTCGTAAATACATTGGCACAAGGCGATGCATTTGCTCACGATTTAATGGATTCCTTCATTGCGTCCATTTTGAAACGTTGGAAACTCGTATTGGCTCATCGTATCATTCCTGATAATATGGATACAGTACGTAAAATGGTTTCCATTCACACAGATAGCCGTAATAGCATTGATCTACACTCTTTCCCTACACGACGCTCTTCCGATCTAATGACTTACGTTTTTATCTTGCAAAAGATAGCGATGATCGCAAGTCCTTGTTCACACGTATTGTAGAAGCTTTACAAGCTGAAGATTATGATACTGCATCTGCATTACAAATCGAAATGAATGACAAAATGGAAGAATTAGAAGCTAAATACGCTAATTACAGCAAAAATATTTTCTAATCCTCTGTATATGAAGAAAGGTCCTACCGATATTTGGTAGGACCTTTTTGAGTATTAAAGAATAATAAATAATTATATTATTCATCGTGACCAATATATCTTTTTACCAATACTAAACTACATACGAGCACAAAAATAGAGATAGCCCATATGAGGATGTCAAAGGCTGTATCATGGGCAATAATTACAGATCGAACAATGGCCGTAATACCAATATAGAGGAAAAAGTCGAGAGGAAAGTGAAAGTTATTTTTAAAGTACTTTACAATCAACGCAATAAACTCGAAATAGAGGAAGAAGGTAATTAATTCTTCAATAAGATTGTAATATGTGCTTTCACCATTAATATTGGCCCATGTAATACCACCTAAATTAATAAGAGAATTGACTAAAGCGATACACAAGGCTATACCAACACCGAGGAGTGCGATATTTTTAATAGTTAATAATAGTTTTGAAAATTTAATCCACATACATAACTCCTGTGAAAACAAAAAGGCCGTACGTTGTACGGCCTTAATAGTAGGCGATATTAGATATCAGCTTTAATTGCTTCTAATGCTGCATCGAAATTAACAGCTTGAGTTACTTCTGGTACATATTCAACATATGTTACTTTGTTATCTTTATTGATAACTACAACACCACGGGATAATAGACGTAATTCTTCGATTAAGAAACCATAGTTTGTACCGAAAGAAGCATCTTTGTGGTCAGACAATGTTTCTACTTTATCTACGCCTGCAGCACCGCACCAACGTTTTTGAGCAAATGGAAGGTCCATAGAAATTGTCAATACTACAACATCATCAGATAAACCTGTTGCATCTTGGTTGAACCAACGAGTTTGTGCATCACATACGCCAGTATCAAGAGAAGGTACTACAGAAATTACCTTTACTTTACCTTCATAATCTTTCAAAGTTTTAGGTTGTAAATCATTAGATAATACTGTGAAATCAGGTGCTTGTTGACCTACTTTAATTTCTGGGCCTACCAATGTAATAGGGTTACCTGCAAATGTTACAACACCAGTACGTTTTTCCATGTTTCATTCCTCCTAAGAGTTTATATACTAAATAGATTAAACAATGTTTCTATGGTTAGTATACCATTTCTATCCATTTTAGTAAACTAATTTTTTCGATATAGTTTGTTATTAATTTTGGATATAGTTCAGTTTAATGTTTTAGGTAGAAGAATTATGTAGTAAATGGTACGATAGAAAGAAAACAGGAGGTAGTCGATGAATCCATATGCAATTTTCAAGGAATTTTTTCGTCGTGAAGGTATATATTATCTCATCGGATTAACTATGCTAATCGCAATCGATGTAGCTTTTTTAATCGTACCACAATTAATTGGTAGTGCCATCGATACATTAAGTCATAATAAAGAGGGCTTAACTCTTTATATATTGTATTTCATTGGTTTATTAATCATTATTACCGTATTGAAAGTTATATCACGTAGAACATTATTAGGATCCATCCGACGCATGGAGTATTTATTCCGCCAAAAATTATGTGCTCGTGCTTTAGAAATTCCTACTACATATTATGATGTTAACGGACCTGGTAAGGTAATGGCTTTAATGACAAATGATGTTACATCATTACGCGTTGCCCTAGGTTTAGGTGTTATGATTGTTGTTGATATTATTTTATATTCTATATTGGGCTCTATCATATTAATTCAAAAAATAGATTTTATGTTAGCCTTAAAGATTATGACACCGATTATTTTTATTTTAGGTTCAATTTTTACACTAGGTCGGCGCTTACGAAAGAAACAACGTCAGGCTCAAACCACATATAGTGACATGACAGAATTTGGGCAAGAACTATTCCAGGGCATGGATGTTATTCGAGCTTTTAATAAAGAATCGATTATAGGAGGGTTATTTAATCGTATTAACAAGAAAAATTATTCCGATAATATGAGTGTAGCTATTCTTGATGCTATTTTATCGCCTCTAACTATGATTGCGCCATTTATATGTATCAGTATTAGTATGTATATATGTGGTACTTTAGCCGTAGAAGGCCTTATGACTGTCGGTGAGTTCGTTACAATCAATGCTTTTATTATGCTTATTATAGGCCCATTGATTTCTTTAGGTTCATTAGTAGCCATAGTTCAAAAGGGGATGGCCTCCCTTGATCGAATTATTGATTTTATGAGTCTACCTGCAGAATGTAATGACACTGATGGTAAACAACTTGGTTTAGGCGATATTGATATAAAATATTTAAATTTTATCTATGATGAATCTAAATCACCTGCATTACGTCAAATTAATATTACCTTCAAAAAAGGAGAGTTTGTAGGTATAGTGGGTAAGCCTGGCTCTGGTAAAAGTACACTCTTCAAATTGTTATTAGGGCTTCAAAAAGCACCATCAAAGACTATTTATATTAATAATCAAGATATTACGACACTGCCCATTGGTACCGTTAGAAATTCGATTTCTTATGTACCAACCCAGTCATATCTACTAAGTTCAACAATTGCTGACAATATTAGCTTCGGTTATGAAAATAAAAATCATATTACCGTTGCTGAAGCGGCCAAAAAAGCTCAATTATATCGTGACTTAGGAAAGGATTTGGAGAATCCATTAAGCGTATTAGCAGAGGAAGGGCGCGATTTATCAGGTGGTCAAAAACAGCGCATCAATATTGCACGTGGATTTTACAAAAATGCACCTTACTTATTATTAGATAATTGCTTCTCTGCTTTAGATGCCATAACTGTAGATAAAATGTTACAAGTATTGCAATCTACAAAGGATAAAACCATTTTATGTATATCTCAACGACTAGAGGTAATCAAGCATGCGGATCGTATCATTGTATTTGATGAAGGTAGAATTTGCGAAGTTGGAACACATGATGAGTTAATGTGTAAAAACGGTTTATATTTTCAGATGTATACAGCTCAAAATAAGGAGGCCCAATAATGAAACTAAAGTATAATGATTGGCGCCTATTTACATATTTAACAAAATATATTAGGCCTTATTTATGGCTACTCATTTTGGCTAGTATAGCCCTTATTAGTAATCTATTATGCTCGCTTATACGTCCATATCTTTCTAAACAAGCTATCGATTTAGGCTTTGCTATGAAAGATTTGAATACTATTCAGCATTATGCTGGACTATATGCATTAACTATAGTTGGCAGCGTTGTCTTTATTCTCTTACAAAACTATTTATTATCTACATTTGGGCAGAAAATTATTTTTCATATACGCAGTACGGTATTTGAAAAAATTCTTCATAAATCCGCCGAAGATTTTCAATCTTTGCCTATAGGTAATTGGGTGACCCGTATTACCAATGACGTAGAATCATTGCGTACATTATATACAGATGTATTGCTAAAACTCATAAGCAGTGCATTGATGATTTTGGGCATATTAGCTTTTATGTATGCTATTAATGTGCCCTTAGCAATTGTTATGACCTTGTTGATTCCTATAATGGGGTTTATTATCTGGGTGTATCAAAAGTTTTCCAGAAAAGCTTTTAGACAAGTTCGTTCTTCTGTAGCAGCATCTAATTCGAGCATCAAAGAATTGTTGAATTACATATTAATTGTAAAAACTTATTTAGGTGAAAGAAGTATTGAACAACGGTACGATTCTGTTAATCGTGAGTTTTTAAAAGCCGGTATATTTGAGGTTACAACATTTTCTATTTTTAGACCTCTCGTAGATGGTTTGTTCTTTGTGGCACTCATTGTTATTTTTACAATGACAAATTTATTAGAATCCGTAGCAGATGCAGGTACGGTGTTTGCATTTATACAATATATGGATCGATTCTTTCAACCTATGAAAGAAATTGCTGATAAATATAATTCCTTGCAAAGTGCATTGGCCGGTGCAGAACGATTGATTCCTATTTTGGATGAACCAAAGCGCGAGTTGATAACAACTGTTCCTAATGAATTTAAAACGATTGATACCATCGAATTAAAAGATGTGTATTACTCCTATGATAACAGTGATGTATATGCTTTGAATAACATTTCTTTTACAGTAAAAAAAGGGGAGTATCTTGGTATTGTAGGACTATCTGGTAGTGGAAAATCAACATTACTTTCATTATTGATGGGCATATTGCGCCCTACAAAAGGCAACATTTATATTAATGGTCATGATATTAGCCAATATGATTCTTCAATGATTAGAAATATTATGGGCTATGTATTTCAAAATGCATACTTATTTAAAGGTACGATTCAAGATAATCTTAATTTATATGATTCCTCTATCTCTATGGACACTATTATAGACGCTACTAAAAAGGTCAAATTACACGATATGATTGAATCTTTGCCGGATGGATATCAAACATCAGTAGGATATTTGGGATCGCTATTATCAGATGGCCAAAAGCAATTATTAGCCTTTGCAAGAACGTTGATTTTAAATAGACCGATTTTATTGCTTGATGAAGCAACGGCAAATATCGATAGTCATACGGAATCACAGATTCAAGAAAGTATTGAAACTATACGTGGTGAAAAAACAATTATAAATGTAGCACATCGTTTATCAACTGTACAAAAAGCAAATAGAATTCTAGTTCTTTCTTATGGTAAGATTGTGGAAGATGGAACATTTGATGAGCTTATGCAACATAAGGGGGATTTTTACGAGTTATGGAATCACCAAAAATAGATTATATTCAATCGAAAGACAATAAGACTATAAAACATATTATCAGTTTACAACAGCGAAAATATCGGCAAAAATTTGGTGAATATACGGTGGAAGGAATTCGTGCTGTAACGGATATAGGAAAAAAAGATTTTTTGCGCTCTATTTTAATTAGAGAATCAAAGCGAAGTGAATTGGAACCGCTAGTGCAAAAAGGTTTTACTGTTTCTTCCGTCTATGTAGTACAAGATCCAATATTTGATAAAATTGAGCACTCTGTAAACGGACAGGGTATACTAGGTATAGCGAAAAAATGTGTTAATGATTTGCATTCATTGATAGTAGAGGATGGATTATATGTCGCACTAGATGGTGTACAGGATCCGGGAAACTTAGGTACCATAATTCGTACAGCGGTAGCTGCTGGTGCAAAAGGTTTACTCTTGTTAAAAGGAACCGTAGATCCTTATAACGAAAAATGCGTACGTAGTACGATGAGTGCGCTTTGTAATATTCCGATTTTTGAAGATGTAATATTATCTGAATTTTATGATTTCATAAAGGATAATACGATAAAAACCTATGTTACCTCACTAGAAAATGCAAAACCTTATCATACCATTTCATATCCTAAACGAACCATGATTATACTCGGTAATGAAGGAAATGGAGTGTCTAGAGAAATTATTGAAATGTGTGATCAGGCTATTACAATTCCCATGTATGGTGATATAGAATCTTTAAACGTATCAATTGCGGCCGCCCTATGTATGTATAAAGTAAGAGAACAAATTTAATATATATTATAACGATACCCTGTCATCGATCATTTTTGATGACAGGGTATATAATTTTCTATAGTAGTATAAAATATGATTATCTATGATAGAAGGGTATATAAATTATGTGAAAACGATATAAAAAGTCCGTTTCCAGTATACAAGTATTGCTATTTTGTATTGATTTTATATACCTGTATTTGTTAAAATAACATATATCTTTTCTGAGTGAACATTGTTTTCCCGTTTTTACGAATAAAGAGGCACGCATATGTCAAAATTAATTATAAATGCTGATGATTTTGGCCTTCATTCAGCTATAAATGAAGGTATTATCGTAGGGCATACTAAAGGTGCTATTACAAGCACATCTATATTGGCAAGTGGTGCTGCTTTTAATGAAGCAGTAGATATGGCAAAGGAATATCCAAAGTTGGGTATAGGTATTCACATAGCTTTGGTGGGAGGAATCGCCCCTGTAAGTGATCCTAGTGAAATTCCTAGTCTTGTAACAAACGAAGGTGTTTTTGTTGATAATTATATAGAGTTTATGAAGCGCATATATAGTGGCTCTATTAATTATGATGAAGTGAGAACAGAGATTACAAAGCAAGTTTCTAAAATTATGGAATCTGGTGTAAATGTAACTCATATTGATGGACACCAACATATGCATGTATTACCTAGTATTCTACCTATAGTTTTAGAGCAAGCTATGCGATATAAAATTAAAGCTATACGGGTGCCAAATGAAAAAATAACATTTTTAAATGGCGTGCATAATCCTGTTCGTATTATGGGGAAATGTGGTTTGAGTACCGTGGCTGCTCAAGCATTGCCTAGCATTCGCGACAAGGGGATTTACTTTACACAATACTTCTGGGGTATGATTAATGGTGGTGCTTTAGGAGAAACAGAATTATTATCGATTTTAAGACAAGTTAGCTCTCTATCTGGGGCCCATGAAATTATGACGCATCCAGGCATTAGTGATGAAGTTTTAAGAAAGCAATATAATTGGGGTTATCATTGGCAAGATGAATTATCTGCTATGACATCCGATAATGTACGTAGATATATTTCACAACATAATATAGAACTCATTAATTATGGGGATTTGTTATGAGTAAGATGATGAGACGCGGCATATTTATGTTTGTCCTACTTTTTGCCGTATCTTTAGGAATCATTTATTATACTATCGATTTAGAAGCCCTTAAAACAATAACAACTTTTAATGGTGAATCTTTGTTGCTTGCCATTATTGCACTTGCTTTAGGGATGTATTTTGATGGATTAAGATTGCAGCGTCTTGTAAAAATTGGCGGTTATCATTTATCAATAAAAGCTGTACTTCGGGTTATATTTAGCAACTATTTTATGGCTATGCTCACACCAGGTGCCAGTGGTGGAGCTGTGGCTCAAGTACTAGTATTAAGAAGCTATGATGTCCCAATAAGTAAGGGAACTCCTATCGTATTGATACGTACGGTTTTTTCAATCATGTTTTTAGTCATCATGTTACCGATTGTGTTTTTATATGACTCCATAGAAATACCATACATTTCAAGAGATATGTTATTACTATTTTCCTTCTTGGCCGTCATGGCCACTTTATTAGGAACATATCTTTTACAAACGGTATATATGAGGAAATTCGTATATAATTTAGCACAACATTTTAAGGCCCATAAGACTAAAGATTGGTTGGCGAAATTAGAAACACTAAATCAAGGGCTTGCATTATTGTATAAAAAACCTACTCAATCCTTTATTGTATTTATCGAATCAGGATTAAGTTTATTATGCTTATACTGTATAGCACCGGCATTGATGTTTGCTTTTACTAATGATGTACCAATTATTACGATATTAGATAGAATGATATTGTTGAATTTAATACTTTATTTTGCACCCACTCCAGGGGGAACAGGTATTGCTGAAGGATTATTCATTTTACTTTTTGCACCATTCGTACCGAGTGGCACTGTAGGTATTATAGCTGTGGCGTGGCGTGTGATGGCAGAATATGTGCCATTTTTTATAGGTATGTATGCAGTATTAACTTTATACGGACGTCAGTTTGTTGCTCAGGAAACATCTAATTAATGTAAGGAGAATTAGTATGACAAAACCGAAAAAGGACAAATTTTATTTAGTTCAAGAAGATATTTTACCAGAAGCGATTAAGAAAACGATTAAAGTAAAAGAGATTTTGAAACTAGGTGAAGTAAAAACTATAAATGAAGCTGTTGAGAAAATGGATTTAAGTCGATCTGCTTATTATAAATATAAAGATTATGTATTTCCATTTTTTGAGATTGCTCAAGGAAAAATTGTTAGCATTACCGTTTCCATGTCCAATGAATCAGGTATGTTATCAAGTGTTTTAAAAGCAATAGCCGATAAAAACGGAAGTATCTTGACCATAAATCAAGATATTCCATTACAGGGTATTGCTAATAGTAGTATTTCTTTCGAAACCAAAAACTTGCAAGGTTCCTTAGAGGAATTATTACATGATATTCGCAATATGAAAGGAATTATTAAAGTAGAAATTTTAGGTCAAGCATAATATATAAATGCTATATTGACCAGTCAGAAGAGAGTAGGACCATTATGAAGACCGTTAAAATAGCCTTATTAGGATTTGGTACTGTTTCCCAAGGAACATTTAATTTATTACAAGATAATGTCGATTTGATTACTAATAGAAGCGGTGTAACTATCGAGATTTCAAAAATATTTGTTCGCAACCCAGATAAATACACAAATATTACACTACCAAGCACTGCACAATACGTGACTAACATTGATGATGTGCTTAATGATGAATCGATTGCTATTGTCGTTGAATTAATGGGGGGCACAACATTTGCGAAAGATTGTGTTGAAGCAGCTTTAAAACATGGAAAAAGTGTTGTTACAGCCAATAAGGATTTATTAGCAGAAGCAGGCCCATATTTATTTGACTTAGCGTATAAAAATCACGTAGATTTACGTTTTGAAGCATCTGTATTAGGTGGCATTCCAATTATTAGAACATTATACGATTCCCTTGGCGGTAATCGCATTACTGAACTTGTTGGTATCATGAATGGTACAACAAACTTTATTTTATCTAAAATGACAGATGAAGGATTAAGCTACGGGGATGTATTAAAAGAGGCTCAAGATTTAGGCTATGCAGAAGCTGATCCAACTGCCGATGTAGAAGGATTAGATGCAGCTCGTAAACTTGCTATTTTAGCATCCATTAGCTTTAACCGTCGTATATTCTTCGAGGATGTAACTGTAGAAGGTATTACTAAAATTGATACAGAAGATATTTCCTTTGGTAAGGAATTCGGATACAATATTAAACTTATTGGCATTGCAAAAGAATCGTCAAAGGGTTTATCTCTCAATGTATACCCTGCTTTCGTACCATTAACACATCCACTTGCATCTGTACGCGGCTCGTACAATGCAATTTATATCAAGGGTAATGGCATTGATGATGCCATGTTCTATGGACGTGGCGCCGGTAGTTTACCAACAGGCAGCTCCGTTGTTAGCGATATTATGGAAGTAGCTAAAAACGTAGCTTTTGAATCTACAGGACGTTTTAAACCATTCTACTTTGACCAAAAGAATATTTATTCCCCAGGTAAAATTCAATCCAGTTACTATATGCGGTTAGCTGTTGATAATAAAACTGGTGTTCTTGCAAAGATTGCTACAAAATTAGCAGAGCAAAAAATCTCTGTTCTTTCGATCGTTCAACGAAATAAAGATCCTGAAACAGCAGTACTTGCTATTGTGACTTCTAAATGTCCACATTCCTATATTTTAAATTTAATTGATTCTTTTAACAGCTTGCGATCTGTGAAAGATGTATGTAGTGTAATCAGAATTATGGAAGCGTAATATTATGACAACAATTCGTGTACAAGTGCCTGCTACAAGTGCCAATTGCGGACCAGGTTTTGATTGCCTTGGACTAGCATTAAATCTATATAATATTTTTGAATTTACACCTGATGCAAATGCTACATCTTTTAGCTATACATTTCATGGATATGGCGCTGATATATTAGAAAAAGAAGATCCTAAAAAGAATCTCATCGGCATAGCTATTGAACAAGTATTTGCTAAAGCACAAGAACCAATACAATATGGTCATATAACTTCAGAAACACTGATTCCGCCATCACGTGGCCTTGGTAGTAGTAGTACCGCTATTGTAGGTGGGCTTTTACTAGCCAATAATCTCGTAAATAAACCACTTTCAAAAGAAGAGTTACTCATCATTGCCAATCGTATGGAAGGCCATCCAGATAATGTGGCACCAGCCATTTTTGGTAATCTTTGTTGCGCTACAGGCCTAAAAGATAAAGTGTTGAATACAGTAATCCCTGTACCAGAGTCACTTCATTTTGCTGTAGTCGTACCAGAGGTATTAGTTTCTACAGAATATGCAAGATCTGTATTACCAAATCATGTGCCTTTTAAAGAGGCTGTTCAAAATGTTAGTCATGCATCGTTATTTGTAACTAGTTTAATTACGAACCAATTGGATAATCTTGCGGTTGCCTTGGAGGATAATCTCCATGTACCGTATCGAAAAACGTTGATTCCACATTGTGATAAGGTATTCTCTGCCGCAAAAGCCGCTGGAGCTTATGGTGCAACTATCAGTGGATCTGGTTCTACCTTGATTGCATATACAGATAAAGCTCACGTACAAACAGTAGCTGATGCAATGGGGCAAATCTTTGATTTCCATGGTATTGAGAACAAGGTATATGTGTTAGAGGCAGATACAGCAGGAGCCACAACTATTCAAAATGTGGTATAATAAATCTAGTTAAGGCATAGTCCAAAAACTTATGTTGGAGGACTCTATGAATAATTTTAAAACAACAATGTTACTAGCCACTTTAATAGTGATACTAGTATTATTAGGCGATGCCTTTGGCGGCGCTCGTGGAATGATGTTAATGTTCATCATATCTGCAGGCATGTCAATAGCATCGTATTGGTATAGCGATAAGATTGTGTTAGCACAATACAATGCACAACAAGTTACCGCTCAATCAAACCCAAAACTATATGGTATGGTTGAACAATTGGCTAAAAACGGTAAACTACCAATGCCAAAGGTTTATATCATCCCTACGGACGTACCAAATGCATTTGCAACTGGTCGTAATCCAGAACATGCTGCGGTAGCTGTAACAGCCGGAATTCAACGTTTATTAACAGATGATGAATTAGCGGGCGTTTTAGGTCATGAATTAACACATGTTAAAAATCGTGATACCCTAATTAGTACTATTGCTGCCATTATTGGAGGCGCTATATCTACTATTGCCCATTTTGGTATGTTCTTTGGTGGTCGCTCTGATGACCGCGATGATAATGTTAATCCACTTGCGTTGATTGGTATGGTTATTTTGGCGCCTTTAGCAGCTGCTATTATTCAGATGAGTATTTCTCGTACTCGTGAATATTTAGCTGATGAGGGTGGGGCTATGTTAAGCAAGAACCCTTTAGGACTTGCATCGGCATTGGCTAAAATTGAAGAATATTCTAAATATGGAACATTACCTAATGCCAATAATGCTACAGCGCATATGTTTATAATTAATCCTATGATGGGTATTGGTGCTAGTTTGTCGAATCTTTTTAGCACACATCCTAGTACTAAGGATCGTATTGCTAGATTGAAAAAACTATCTCTAAATCCACATTATAGATTTTAATAAAAGGGAGGTTTAAAGATGGAAGAAACTTTAGTTCTTATTAAACCAGATGGTGTAAAACGTCAAATCTGTGGTGAAATTCTTACACGTTATGAACGTAAAGGCTTAATCATTAAAGCTATGAAATTACTTCAAACTCCAAAAGAATTAGCACAAGAACATTATGCAGAGCATAAGGATAAACCATTCTTTGGTGAATTGGTTGATTTTATCACTTCTGGACCTGTACTAGCTTTTGTACTAGCTGGTAAAAATGCCGTTACTTCTGTACGTACTATCAATGGTGCAACTAATCCTGTAGATGCCACACCTGGTAGTATTCGCGGTGACTATGCCTTAACTATGGATTCTAATGTTGTACATGCATCTGATTCAGTTGATTCAGCAGCACGTGAAATTCATTTATGGTTCCCAGAATATAAATAACATCTAATTAGGAGGTAAGCCATGGGTAGTAGTGTTTATACAAAAACAGGTGATCAAGGTACAACAGGTCTTTATACAGGTGAACGTGTAAAGAAATCTTCTCTTCGCGTTGAAGCCTATGGTACGATTGATGAGCTTCAAGCCTTCTTGGGATTAGCTCGAGCCTATGCAAAGAATGTAAGAGTACAAGCTGAGTTACTCGATATAGAACGTTCCTTATGGACCTTAATGGCTGATATTGCTAGCTTGAATCAAGCACCACAAATAACAGATCAACAAGTAAAACATTTGGAAAAGGTTATCGACCGTTTTGATGCAAAATTAGAACCTCTTGCAGAATTTATTCTACCTGGTGAAAATAAATCTTCTGCCTACTTACATGTATCTAGAACAGTTGCTCGTCGTGCAGAACGTGATTTATGGCGTGTATTAGACGATGGTGAAAGCGTACATGAATCTAATTTGCGATACTTAAATCGACTATCTGATTTATGCTTCATATTAAGTCGTGTAGAAGAAGAAATCGGAGAAGAATAAACAAAAAAAGCTATGTCTTCACATAGCTTTTTTCTTTATTAAGATTGTGTAATTTCTTGATTCAATACATCATGTGGACTTGGATAGAAAAAGAAGATATGAGGAATTTGATATCTAAATTTTTCACGCAATAAATCTGCTAATGTTGTCTCAAAATTTATAATTTTAGATGCATCAAAAGAAAAATCCTCTACTAATACAAACATTTGTGGTTCCACAATAGGTGCATTAGGAGGTAATTCAGAAGGGTCTAGCGGTACATTAACAACTACACGACATGTACCAATATATCCACCTTGACCATCTTCAATAGCTACACGATAGGTATTTTCCCAAAGGGTAGACATCATTTTTAATTTCATATTCATAATTTCCATAGTGTATCTCCTTTTGTTATACTAATAATGATACAGAAATTATATATACTTGTATAGGTGGTTTATGAAATCTACAATTATTCTATGCTCCGGAGGAGCTCGTAGTGGAAAAAGTGAATTTGCAGAACAATTAGCCTTATCCTTAAAAGGGCGAAAGGCATATGTTGCTACAGGGCAAGCTTTTGATGACGAAATGAAAGATCGTATTAAAAAGCATCAGTTGCGCCGTGGTAAAGAGTGGATTACCTTCGAAATTCCACTATACTTACACAAAAATTGGGAACAAATTAAGAATGTAAGTGATGTCATCTTGATTGATTGTCTTACAATGTTTACATCAAATCACGTCTTCGCTCATGGGGATATCAATACGCAGGAGGATGCTAATCGTATTGAATCTATTATTTTAGAAGAATTGCGATTATTATTACAAGAAATTAATAACAGTAATGATAAAACTGTTATTTTTGTAACTAATGAAATCGGATTAGGTATTGTACCAGAAAACAAATTGGCAAGATATTTTCGCGATATAACTGGCCGTGTAAATCGAGAGGTTGCTAGTGCTGCTAATAGAATGTACTTAACAATTAGTGGGGTAACCATAGAATTAAAATCTCAGGAGGTTCATATAAATGGCTAAAAAAATCATGTTCCAAGGAACGAGCTCTAATGTAGGCAAAAGTATTTTATGTACTGCATTATGCCGTATTCTTTATCGGATGGGCTATAAAACTGTGCCATTTAAAGCGCAAAATATGGCTTTAAACTCCTATGTAACCAAATGGGGTGATGAAATAGGTCGTGCTCAAGTTGCTCAAGCTGAAGCAGCTGGTATTGATCCTATTGTACAAATGAACCCTGTATTGCTTAAACCTACAGGAAATCAGTCATCTCAAGTTGTTCTAATGGGCAAACCTGTTGGTGTGTATAGTGCCAAAGAATATCATACCCATTACTCTTTAACAGCTCTTGATAAGGTTAAAGAATCTCTTGCCTTTCTCGATGAAAATTTTGAAATGATTGTCATCGAAGGGGCTGGTAGTCCTGCTGAGGTTAATTTAAAAGCTAATGATATCGTAAATATGCGTATTGCTAAAATGACACAAGCTCCTGTATTTCTCATTGCGGATATAGATAGAGGTGGTGCTATTGCTTCTATTGTGGGTACATTAGAATTACTCGAACCGGAAGAACGCGATTTAATAAAGGGTATTGTAATTAATAAATTCCGTGGCGATATTAAATTATTAGAACCAGCATTGACTTTCATCGAAGAAAAAACAGGTAAAAAAGTGGTTGGTGTTATTCCTGCCATTGAAAATCTTGATATTGATGAAGAAGATTCTGTTGCTTTGGAAAATAAAAGGAATGTAGGTTCTAAAGACATTCAAATTGCTGTTATCCAAACTCCTAAAATCTCTAATTTTACAGATTTTGATGCATTGAACTATGAACCAGATGTTTCCGTTCGTTTTGTCGGTCCTGGAGATGTTATTGGTACGCCTGATTTGATTATTTTACCAGGTTCTAAAAATACATTGGCTGACTTAACATATTTAAAAAACTCCGGCTTAGCTGATGAGATTAAAGAACTCGCGGAAAAAGGAACTCCTGTAATCGGTATTTGCGGTGGTAACCAAATGCTTGGTACTGCTATATATGATCCGCATCATATGGAAGGTGATATCGAAGAGAGCGAAGGCCTCGGCTTAGTTAACTCTACTACAACCATGAAGGATCAAAAAACGACACATCAAGTAACATTTGATGTAGATAATTTACATTTCCTTAACGGTACATTTTCTGGTAGTGAACTCGTAGGCTATGAAATTCATATGGGTGATACAACACCAAATGATGATACTGTAAAACGTTGTTTTACCATTACTAAACGTAGTGAAACTCCTATAACGGTCGTAGATGGGTTTATCGATGGTCGTCATCAAGTTATGGGTACCTACATTCATGGTGTTTTTGATAATGATGAATTCCGTCGTTTTATTATAAATCAATTGCGTTTACGTAAAGGATTAGATGAAACACCTGTTGTTTTCCATTATTTCGAACATAAAAACAATGCGTATAATCGTTTAGCAGACATCGTAGAAGAACATTTGGATATGGATTACATTATGACTCTATTAAAGGATAATGGGTGATATTAATGGATTTAAACATTCTCTTAGAGTGGTTTAAACACTATAACTATGTGTGTATTCCAATTTTGGCATTTATTATTGATACGATTATTGGGGATCCCAATAGTAAGTTTCATCCTGTTGCCCTAATTGGTCGTGTCATATCATTTTATGAGGCTGTATTTTATAAAGATACAGATAATGATACAAAAAAACTTTGGTATGGTGGTATTGCAGTTGGATTTATATTGTTAACCATTTATATCATAGCCTCATTGATTCTATGGATTGGTAGTCTCATTAATGAATGGGTAGAATATTCTATTCAAGTTCTCATCGTGTACATTACAATTTCACCTCGTTCATTAGGTGCAGCCGGATTTGAAATTAATAGATTGCTGACACAAGGTCGTATCGATGATGCAAGACATCGCGTTTCATGGATTGTAGGGCGCGATACAGAAGATCTTGATGAAAGTGAAATCACTCGGGCCACAGTAGAAACAATATCAGAAAATACTATTGATGGCATAATTTCACCACTATTTTTCTTTATATTAGGTGGTCCTATAGGAGCTATATTATATCGCACAGCTAATACTATGGATTCCATGTTGGGATATAAGAACCAAAAATATATGTTCTTTGGCCGTGTGGCGGCTCGTTTGGATGATATATTAAATTGGATTCCAGCACGACTAACATTCCTATTATTAGTTATTTCTGCCTTTATATTACGATTTGATGGCAAATCCGCATTTCGTATTGGTCTTCGCGATGCCTATAAACATCCTAGCCCTAATGGTGGCTATGCAGAAGCGCCCGTAGCAGGGGCATTGCACATTCGCCTAGGCGGTTATAACCAGTACTTTAAAAAGATGACGTTTCGTGAATATATGGGTGATGCATTAGAAACACTAAATCGACTACATATTACTCGTTCTATATATATGATGTATTTGTCAACAATACTTATGATAATCATCACCACCATAGTCGCTTATCAATTTATGGAGTAATACATAGATGACACCTTTCTTTATAGCTTTACAATTTCTAACTAGACTAAAAATAGTAAATCAAACAGAATGGTCCATGGAAGATTTTGGTAAGTCTGTTGCTACATTTCCTTTTGTAGGATTGATTATCGGTATATTTTTAACCCTAATTTATTTTATATTCTCTCAATTTTTATCACCTATGCCATTAATGCTTATTATCGTTATCAGTGAATTTTTGTTCACCGGTGGCTTACATGCTGATGGATTAATGGATACAAGTGATGGACTTTTTTCTGGCCGTGAAAGAGAGAAAAAACTAGAAATAATGAAGGATAGCCGTGTAGGTTCCTTTGGGGTTGTAGCTTTTGTATTTATCACATTGTTAAAATGGCAACTGTTAACTGCAATTCCTATACCTGAATTTATACCTATTATACTTGTAATGATGCCTCTCATGAGTAGATACACATTGATTTTAAGTATTCGCTCTTATCCATATGCTCGAAAATCGGGTATGGGGCAGGCCTTTGCAGTATATGCGCCAAAACATGTCATCACATGGAGCACGATTTCTACTTTCTGTATGCCTATTATTATTTGTTTACTTTTATCATTACTATATGCAATCGCTTTAGGTATAACAAGTATACTTTCGATTCCATTTATACCATATAACATAGCTATTTTTGGCCTAGCATACGCTTTGGTAGGCTTAATGGAAATCAATATTTTCTCGATGATCGTGAGCTATATCATTAATCGTATTATCAATCATTATATAGTTAAACAACTAGGTGGAACGACTGGTGATACATATGGCTTCGTTGTTGAAGTAACAGAGGTCTTGTTGATATTAGTATATATAATTACGTTGACATTATTATCTTCTGTTGTGAAAGCTCCTATTCTTTAATCATTTAATTATACATAGATTATTTTATTGTGTAAGGAGGATTTAGTGACTTATTATGTTCGTGCACCAGGCACTTGTGGGGAATTTATCCAAGGGGCCATTGATGGACAATCATTTCTTGTGACATGTCCAATCAATCGCTATTCCTATGCACTGAGCCAGGTAACACATCCATTACCACACTATTATTGCTCCTTACAACCTAAGTCTAGTCAAGCTCGCAACTTAGTAAAGGATATTTTACATATTCCCAGCTGTGACAATACTGCTATCTATATAAGATCAGATATTCTTCAAGGAAAAGGAATGGCATCTAGCTCTGCGGATATAGCAGTAGCCGCAATGGCCACTGCTTTATCATGTAATAGAGCATTAACACCAAAAGAGCTAGAAACCATCTGTTTATCAGTAGAACCAACGGATGCTGCTTTTTATCCTGGTATTACACAATTTGATTATATAAATGGGTCCATCTGTAATTTTTTAGGAACGTGTCCGCCTTTAAAAATACTAATTTTTGATGAAGGTGGTACTATTGATACTATCTCTTTTAATCAACAAAAAGATTTATCCCACAAAATACAGGAGAAAGAGCCTATCATTAGAGAATCACTAGAGCTCTTCAAAAAAGGTCTAGAAACACATGATATTACGTTGATAGGACAGGCCGCTACATTGAGTGCCTTTGCTAATCAACGTATTTTATATAAACCAAATTTATATGAATTTCATGACATTGGTAATGCTTTTCATAGCGTTGGTACAATCATTGCTCACAGTGGTACAATAATGGGTCTATTATTTCCAAGTGATTATACGGCTATCGATGAATGTAAGCGATACATCGAAAAAAAATTACCTACCTTACAATATATTGATATTGTGGAAACAACAAATGAAGGACTAACATATATAAAACGATAAAGGAGGATCTCCTATGCCAGATACACATGGCGGAAATATCTTTAAATTTTCTCATGACCACAAAATAAATCTATCTGAAGTAACTGATTTTAGTGCCAATATTAATCTATTAGGACCTAGTCCAAAAGGCTTAGAAGCACTAAACGAACGGTTGCGATATATATCTCATTATCCAGATGTTACAAATGATGATGTTATGAATACTATTGCCGATGTATATGGTATAGAAAAAGATTCTATACTTCTTGGTAACGGAGCTGCAGAGCTCCTCTATGCAGTTGGACGATTATCTGGATTTACAGGGGCTTTTGTTCCTGCGCCTGGCTTCTCTGAATACCAAGCCTCTATGGATGCTGCGAACATACCGGTAAGGGAAATTTTTTATCGTCAGCGACAAAATGATGATGGCACCCCATATTTTGAAGTACCTTATTTAGCATTACAAACATTTGCTGCTGAATTAAAGGGTCAAGATGGACGCATTATCGTATTTTTAGGTAACCCTAATAATCCAGATGGAACATTGTTGGATAAACAATCAATCAAGGTATTAGCACAAATGTTAAAAGATGCTAATAGCTTACTTGTTATCGATGAATCGTTCATTGATTTTATTGGTAATGAATCGTTACGAGACAATAGCCACTCTATGCGCGAGCTCATTAATCAATATGACAATGTAATTATCGTACATTCTTTTACAAAATTTTATGCTGTACCAGGACTTCGTATTGGTGCAGTGTTCGCCAATCCTACATTAATACAAGAATTGCGTCAATATATTCCTGCATGGTCTGTAAATACATTGGCACAAGCTTATACTGAATCCGCACTAACCGATACTAAGTATATTAACGATAGTAAGATGGTATTGGCTAATGAAGCAAAGTATATGTATGAATCATTATCTGCTATTAAAGATTTAGTAGTCTATAAGCCATCTGCCAATTATATCTTAATGGAAATTAATAATCCTGATATTACAGTTACAGATGTACAAACTAGATTAGAAAAACATAATCTATTAATTCGTAGCTGTGCTAATTATAAAGGGTTAGGTCCAAAATGGATGCGGATTGCTATAAAAGATCATGCACACAACGTGGAACTTATTCATTTATTAAGTACCATATTTGAGAAATAGGAACACAACATGAAAACATTATATATTATTAGACATGGCGAAACAGAATGGAATAAGATAGGTCGCTATCAAGGCATAACCGATGTTCCTTTGAATGACAATGGAATAGCACAGGCAAAAGCTTGCGCTAATGCATTGAAGGATGTACATTTTGATCGTATTTTATCAAGTGATCTATCTAGAGCACTCGTAACAGCAGAAACAATTCGTGGTAATCGAAATATCGATATTACAGTAGATTCTCGGTTGCGAGAGATTGATTTTGGTGACTGGGAAAAATTATTGTTCTCAGAAATCGAAGAACGATGGCCAGGCCTTATTGATCAAATGTATCGACAACCTGATATTATCAAGCTCCCAAATGGAGAAAGCTTTCAAGAAGTACAAAATCGTGCATGGGACGGCCTTTCAGAATTTATAAGCCAAAATGATGATGACGAAACAATTTTAATAACCTGTCATGGTGGGACGATTCGTACACTTTTATGTAAAATGCTTGATATTCCCATTGGTCACTGTTGGAATTTCAGCCAAGGTAATACAGCAATTAATCGCGTATTTTACAATGGTATGGGACCATCGGACCATAATATTTTAAACTTATTAAATGATACTGCTCACGTAGATAACTTAAGAGGGCATGTATAATTGATTCTTTCAAATACTATGAAAGAGAAATTAAGATGCGATTAGATAAACTATTAGCCAATAAAGCCTTTGGTAGTCGCAAAGAGGTTCACCAAATTATAAGGGATGGACGTGTTACTGTAAATGGTGCTGTTATCCTAAAAAAAGACCAATCCATACATATAGATGATGATATCATTGCAGTTGATGGCGTACAAATATCAACAAAACAACAGTATTATATTAAATTTCATAAACCTGCTGGATATATTACGGCTGTAGAAGATCCTACGCATCCTGTAGTGATGGATTTATTACCACCTGAGTTTAAGAAAATGGGTGTATTTCCTGTGGGACGCCTAGATAAAGATACAGAAGGTCTATTATTACTTACAAACGATGGTATCTGGGCGCATTCTATCATTAATGGGCACAAACATGTACCGAAGGTATACTATGTGGAATTTAATGGTAAACTCACTAAAGAAGGTATTGAACGTATAGAAACAGGGATAGTATTAGGGGATGGAACCCAATGTAAACCTGCTAATATAGACGTTCTTTCTGAACAGTCTCTACATATAACCATTGAAGAGGGCAAGTACCATCAAGTTAAACGTATGATTGGGGCCGCTGGAGGCGAAGTTACCTATTTAAAGAGATTGTCCATAGGTCATATTACATTAAATGGCATTGAGGTTATTAATACGTATTCAGAAATAGACGACCAAGATGTAGTAGACTTTAAAAAATAGCATGAAAATCTATTCAATATAGGCATTTTATGGTATTATAAGGTGTACTTTATAGACTAGGAGCATGATTATGAACGGATTAAATCAGCTACAAAAGTATATTAAAGAACAAGAATTAACTGGTGTCGTTTTAATTGACCCTATAAATTTACATTATTTTGCTGGTTTTACAGGTACTACAGGATTTGCTATTGTCACACAAGATAAAGCTTTCATGATTACCGATTTTAGATATACAGAGCAAGCTACAAAACAATGTGAAGGCTATGAGGTTATTCAATATGAAACATCAGTTATGGATACTCTTGTAGATATTTTTAATGACAATCACATCCACGATGGTCTCTTTGGTATTGAAGGAAAATATATGCCTGTTGATACATATGAAACCTTATGTGATACTTTAGATGAACGCTTTAATTTTACATCTATTAATTTTGCAAAATTACGTGCTGTAAAACGAGAAGATGAATTAGAATTAATGCGTAAAGCTGCTAAAATTGGAGACGATGCATTTGCAGCATTATTACCGCAATTAAAGGTGGGTATGACGGAGAATGACGCGCGTATCATACTCGAATCAGAAATGTTAAAACGAGGTTCAGAGGAACCTTCATTTGCAACAATTGTAGCATCCGGCAATCGCTCAAGTATGCCTCATGGTGTGGCTAGTGATAAGATTATAGAGGCCGGTGATTTTATCACCTTTGATTTTGGCGCTGTGTATAAAGGGTTTCATTCAGATATGACTCGAACCGTCGTTATGGGCCCCGCATCAGAGCAACAAAAGAATTTGTATAGTATAGTTTTAGAAGCTCAAAAACGAGGTGTTGCAGCAGTTCGTGCAGGAATTACAGGCAAAGAACTTGACGCAGTATGTCGTGACTATATACGAGAACGAGGATATACCAAGGAGTTTAATCATGGTACGGGACATGGTGTGGGTCTAGAAATCCACGAAGAACCAGTGGCCAATCCAAAGTCCGATACGGTATTTTCCGAAAATATGATCATTACGGTAGAACCAGGTATTTATCTTTCTGGTGAAATCGGATTGAGAATAGAGGATAGTGTTATTGTTAAGGCTGATGGCTGTGAATTATTAACACATAGTCCAAAAGAGTTAATCGAAATAGGTATTTAGAAGGAGAAGAGTTAGATGATTTCCAGTAATGATTTCCGCCCAGGTGTAACCGTTGAGATCGACGGTAATGTATGGCAAGTAGTTGATTTCCAACACGTTAAACCAGGTAAAGGTGCTGCATTCGTGCGTACAAAAATGAAAAACTTGCAAACTGGTTCCGTAGTAGAACGTACTTTCAACGCTGGTGAAAAAGTGCCAAAAGCACATGTTGACCGTCGTCGTATGCAATACTTATACGAAGCTGATGGCGCATACACATTCATGGACAACGAAACATATGATCAAGTGGAATTGAATGTTGAACAACTAGGTGATGCTAAAAACTTCCTTCTTGAAAACATGGAAGTATCCATCATGTTCTTCCAAGGTATTGTAATCGGTATTGACTTACCTGTAGCTGTAGAACTTCGCGTAGTTGAAACTGATCCTGGTATCCGTGGCGATACTGCAACAGGTGGTAATAAACCAGCTGTATTGGAAACAGGCTACACTGTAAAAGTACCTCTCTTTATCGAAGTAGATGATGTACTTCGTATTGACACTCGTACTGGTCAATACATCGAACGTGCCTAAAACTATTTCATTGATATAGTGGGCCAGATCTTTTAAATGTAATATAGTCCCCCATATATCTTTGTTAAGCTGAGCACTTGTCGTCTATGTCATTATATAGGGACAGGTGCTCTTTTTTGAAAGAGGCCTATATGACTAAGAAAAATACTGAGTTAGAAACTGGTAAAATTAAAATCGCAGACAATGTATATGCTACTATTGTTAGTATGACCGCATTGGATACTAAAGGAATCCATCATATGAGTTCTACCTTTAATGATGGGGTTAATACCTTTTTTGGACGTAAAAATGCCCATGAAGGTGTAAAGATTTCCTTTAACGATGACGGAGCAATTTCAGTTACATTATATGTGAGTATCTCCTATGGGTATCGCATACCTGATATTGCACTGCGCTTACAAGAGCGGATTAAAACTGCACTCGTCAATTACACAGAAATAGAAGTTGAAACAATTGACATCGTAGTCCAAGATATTATTTTTGATGATTTTACACCTGAACCAATTCAGAGTAACGAATAATAGGAGGGCCTATGAGTCAAGACGATAAATTAAACTATGGCTTAGATACAGCAACAGTAGATATTGCAGATTCCGTCATCATTGATGTTGCTATCAAGCCCTTAAGTACAATTCCTGGTATTCATTCTTTAAGTCCACGCTTATATGATGAAATTGTAGATGGTATAACGAACGCTTTTGGACAAAAAAATTTACCAGGCATTAATGTAAAGCATAGAAAAGGCTTTATCGAAATCAATGTGTATATCCGATGTCTATACGGATACAATATAGTAGATATAGCAAAACAATTGCAGTCTGAAATTAAACAAACACTAAAGAATACGCTTGACCTTGATCACGTAAAGGTTGATGTACATATTGAAGGAATTATCAAAGAATAAGGAGACAATATGTCTAAAAAGAGAAATAGACGTGAAGCACGTCAATATGCATTCCAAGTCCTATACGCTAATGAATTTCATACCTCTAACGATGATGTGATTTTCCCAGATGGAGAAATCTCGTTGTCTATGGATATTACTTATGCAAACCAAATAATAGATGGTGTGTTATCCCATCTTGAAGAAATCGACACAATACTTGAACCATATTGCACAAAACGGAAATTTGTACTTATGGATAAAGTCGACCGCGCCATTTTACGTCTTGCGATTTGGGAGCTCAACTACAATAGTGAAGATGTATCTCCATCTATTGTTATCAATGAGGCTGTACAATTAGCAAAATCCTTTGGGTCTGATGCATCCTATAAATTAATCAATGCGATTCTAGATGTTTATAATAAGAGTAAATAATGAAACAATATTTTCTAGGAATTGACACAAGCTGTTATACGACGAGCTGTGCCATTATTGATGATGAACTAAATATAGTAGGGGAAGCTCGAAAAATATTAGATGTAAAGCCAGGAATGAAGGGACTTCAACAATCTAACATGGTGTTTCAACATACAAAGGTATTGCCTCGTCTTATCGAAGAATTACCTCAAGTTCCATTATCGGGTATTGGTGTTAGTGCTTTTCCTAGACGCTCTGATGATTCTTATATGCCGGCCTTTCTTGTTGGTCATGGTTTTGCTAGAGCACTAAGTCATATGATGCAAGTACCAATGTATGAGTTTGCTCATCAAGAAAATCATATTTTAGCAGCCCTAAGGGAAATTGGACATGTCCCTACGTTTCCATTCTATAGCTTACATCTTTCTGGTGGTACTACAGAACTCGTTTTAACAGAATATAAAGGTAAGGGGATTTTTGAAAGCTCTATTATCGGTGGTTCTAAGGATCTACAAGGCGGACAATTTGTCGATCGTGTAGGTGTTGCATTAGGTATTCAATTTCCTTGTGGCAAAGAATTAGAACTACTTGCTTCACAAACAGATACGTATGATCCGCTACCTTCCTCTGTTAAAGAAGGATGGATTAGCTTTGCTGGTCCTTGTAGTGCTGCACTGCGTAATATCGAAAAAGGGGCGTCACCTGCATCTATGAGTAAGGCACTATTTAGTTGTATAGGAAATTCTCTGGAAAAATTATTAACCTATCATCTCAAACATACACCAGTATCAACATTAATTGCCGTTGGTGGTGTAATGAGTAATTCTATACTACGCAATCGTCTAAATGGTTTTTGTCATAAGAATAACGTAACTGTTCATTTTGCAAATCCTAAATTCTCCGTCGACAATGCTACGGGAAACGCTTATGGGGCATTTTTAGCAACACAAAAGTAGGTATATCGTGAATGTATTGAGTATTACCCAATTAAATAACTTAATAAAACGAACAATAGATAGAGAGTATCTCCTAAAAAATGTCTATGTTAGTGGTACCATAACAAATGCTAAGCGTCATAGTAGTGGTCATGTGTATTTTTCCTTAAAGGATGAGGAATCATCTATAGATGTAACGATGTGGTCTAGTACGGTTCAAAATAAAGGACTCGCTAATGCATTCCAAAATGGATTATTAGTAACAATCAAGGCATCCGTTAATTTCTATAACAAAATGGGCCGTTTAAATCTTATCGCATCGGATATGCAGGTTGGTTCTAAAAGCCCATTACAGCTTGAATTCGATGCGCTACAAAGAGAATTATCCGCATTGGGCTATTTTGATGATGCTCATAAACAACCAATACCAGTTCTATCAAGTTGTATCGGTATTGTCACATCCTCTACAGGTGCTGTTTTACACGATATATTACATATTAGTGAACATAGAAATCCGCTTATGCAATTTAAATTATTCTCTGTACCAGTTCAGGGAACAACAGCGGGTCCAATCATAGCTAAAGGAATTGAAGCTGCAGATAAAGATCCAGATGTTGATGTCATTATCGTCGGTCGCGGCGGCGGTTCAATGGAGGATTTATGGTGCTTTAATGATAGAGTTGTTATCGAAGCTATTTACAATGCATCTACACCTATTATTTCTGCAGTAGGTCATGAAACAGATTATACATTAGCTGATTACGCTGCTGATATGCGTGGTGCTACACCTAGTCATGCCGCAGAAATTGCAGTGCTTCCATTGACTACACTACAACAGCATTTACAACAAAAACTTGATTATTTACAGTATGTAATGGATCAAACATTACAGCAAAAACGTATTGAATTAAGTACAATTTTTAATCGTCGCCTCGGGTTTCCTGCATTACAATTACTGCATAAACAAAATTTCCTCTTACAATCCTATAAGGAGAAATTACAAACTTTAGCGTCACAACGATGGCAATATGAAAAGCATAAACTTTCACTTATAACACAGGAATTATCACTACAAAATCCAATCCATTTAATGGTGAAAGGCTATTCCAAAATAGAAAAAGAGGGTCATACCATAAGTTCAATTCAAAATATGGCCAAAGGAGATGTATTTAAAATTACATTGCATGATGGTTCTATAAAAGCAGTTGTAGAGGAGGTATTACAGGATGGCAACATCACTGAAAAGTTATGAAAAAAAATATAAAGCTCTTGAAGATATCGTTCGTCAACTCGACGATGGTGAATTATCTATGTCAGAGCTGTTAAATCAATATAAAAAAGGCTTAACCTTAGTCAAGGAATGTGCAGATATGCTGGATTCTGTAGAAGGTGAAATTCAACAGATTATCGAAGAGGTACGCATCGGAGAGTAATAAGCTATGTTAAAGACATATTTAGAAACTAGCAAACAATCGATTGAACACTGGTTAAGTGCCGTATTAAATTCCCCTATACCAGAATATAAACGTTTATATGAATCTATGAACTATAGTTTATTACAAGGGGGAAAACGAATTCGTCCTATTTTAACCAAAGCTGTTTTAGATGCAATGAAGGTTGATGCATCATTATATAAAGAGTTCCTATGTGCATTGGAATGTATTCATACATACTCACTGATTCATGATGATTTACCAGCTATGGATAATGATGATTATCGCCGAGGTAATTTAACCAACCATAAGGTATATGGAGACGGTATGGCCATTCTTGCAGGAGATGGTTTATTGACCTATGCATTTCAACTTTGTAGTAAAAATACAACCGCATCAGCTGAGCAAAAAATCAAGGCTATCCAATGTTTAGCGACCGCAGCTGGTCCTGAAGGCATGGTTGGCGGACAAGCTTTTGATTTACTATCCGAAGGAAAACATATCCCTCTTGAGGAATTAAAAGTTTTACATAGTGGAAAAACAGGTGCTTTATTTAATGCGGCCATTGAGTTAGGGCTCATCTTATCTAATGCTGATCAAGCAAAATATGCGGCCTATATGACATATGCCAATTGTCTTGGTTTGCTATTCCAGATTACAGATGATATTCTTGATGTAACGGGAACCATTGAAGAGTTAGGCAAAACACCTGGTAGTGATATACGACAAGATAAATCCACTTATGTTTCATTATTAGGGCTTGATGAGGCACGTAATGAAGCACATGTAGTCGCACAAAAGGCACATGCTGCTTTAGCAACAATAGAAGATGATACACACATACTAAGTGCTATTATTGATTATTTAATGGATCGTACACATTAAACATTAGAGGATAAAGTTATATGTACCATATTTTAGAGGAAATTTGTCATAATTATATAGCGCAAGCCGCATTTTGGGGCTGGTTTTCAGCACAAGCCATTAAATTCTTATGGCAACTTGTCCGTTATCGTACATTGCGTTTTGAACGTTTAGTAGGTTCCGGAGGATTTCCTAGTTCACATACATCCTTTGTAATTTCTACTACTGCCGCTTTGTACTTTAAAAATAATGGTATTACTGATATATTTGTGGTAGCATTAGTATTTTCTATTGTGGTCATGTATGATGCATCTGGTGTACGTCGTCAAGCTGGTCGACAAGCACAAATATTAAACCAAATTGTGGAGTATTTTAGTAAACGAAATATTCCTGTTATTTTAAAAGACCGAGAAATTGCATTAAAAGAATTACTAGGTCATACGCCAGTTGAAGTATTTGGTGGTTTAGTATTAGGTATTCTAATAGCTTATATTCAATATTTCTATGTGTATAATGGTGTCATATGAGTAATAAAGAACGTTTAGATATTCTCCTTGTTAACCGAGGTTTATTTGAAAGTCGCGAAAAAGCAAAAGCCGCTATTATGGCTGGTCAAATCTTTATGGATACAACACGAATCGATAAGGCTGGTACAAAGGTTCCTGTAGATGCAAATCTCACAGTGAAAGGTAATACCTTACCATATGTAAGTCGTGGAGGCTTAAAATTAGAAAAAGCTATTCAAATATATCCTATTGATTTAACCGATGCAGTCATGATTGATATTGGAGCTAGCACGGGTGGATTTACAGATTGTGCATTGCAAAATGGTGCATCCAAGGTGTTTGCAATAGATGTAGGATATAACCAACTAGCTTGGAAACTTCGCCAAGATGAACGCGTAATCAATATGGAGAAGCAAAATATACGTGCGGTTACTGCAGAACAATTGGGTGAACTTGTAGATTTCATATCTATTGATGTAGCTTTTATATCTCTCGATAAGGTATTACCTGTAGCTACTACATTATTAAAAGATACAGGTTCATTAGTAGCTCTCATCAAGCCTCAATTTGAAGCCGGTAAAGAAAAAGTTGGCAAGGGAGGTATTGTTCGAGATAGAGCAGTACATGAAGAGGTACTTTCACGTATATTAAAGGTTGCTTATGATTGCAAATTGTATTTACACGGATTAACTTTCTCACCAATTAAAGGAACAGAAGGTAATATTGAGTTTTTAGGATATTTTACTAAATCTGAAGAAGGTGCATTATCTATAACTGATGAATTAATTACAGCAGTTGTAGATGAGGCTCACACGCTATAGGAGATAGATATATGCGTATTGGTTTTTTCCCTAATATGGGTAAAAGTACAATCATGGCCGTTCTTAAAATGGCAGCTCATATCTGTAGAGAAGAGCAAATAGAAGTATATTTACCAGATGATCTTGAAAGACCTGATACTTACAAGGTATTACAAATACCAAAGGAAAATGTACTTTCTAGACCAGAGATTTTTAAACATATTGATGTAGCATTTAGTTTTGGTGGCGATGGCACCATCATCCATTTAGCACGTCAAATTTTCTCTTATAATATACCTGTATGTGGTATCAACTTAGGTGAACTTGGTTTTTTGAATCAAATTGAAGTCCATCAATTACAAAGTCATATTAAACGCATTGCTCAAGGTGACTATACAATTGAAAAACGAGGCCATCTTCATGCCTATATAGATAGGGAAGACGGAACAAGAGAAGACTTAGTCCCAATTATTAATGAAGTCGTTATTACACGTTCTGAACCAGCTAAAATGGCGCGTATCAATTTAGCTGTAAATGGACAACATACGCAGATGTATCCTTCTGATGGACTGATTATTTCATCAGCTACAGGGTCTACAGGATATAATTTATCCGCTGGTGGTCCTATTATGAAGCCAGATAATCGGTCTATTATTATAACTCCAGTTGCGCCACATTTAATTCAAGGCATCTCTATGGTCTTAGAAGAACATGATACCATTCAAATTACAATGCCTGAACGAGAACCTCAACTGCATATATGCATAGATGGTACATTTGACTATTCATTTACCAACAAAGAAGCTTTACATATTTCATCGAATCCTGTGTATTGTTTATTCGTTCGATTTAAAGATCAATGCTTCTTTGGCACATTATTTAAAAAATTAGCATCTCGTAGGGACGAGTTATTATAAGGAGTGTGAACGCATATGATTAATATCAACAATGCAGTTCAATTTCAACATCTTATTTGGGATCGCATTATGAAATCTGCCTCTGTTGTAGTGGATGCAACATGTGGCAATGGCCACGATTTACTGTATTTAGCAGAACGAGCTCAATCTGAGTGTCATTTATATGGCATAGACATTCAAGAACAGGCTGTCAGTGCTAGCAGGGAATTACTAGCATCCAAGAAATTGCAGTCAAATGTAACAATTACATTTTTACACAATTCTCACGACATTGCACTTCATCAAGAAATCAAAGAAAATACCATTGATTTAATTATATTTAATTTAGGTTATTTGCCCGGTGGAGATCACAGCATCATAACACGCCCTCATAATACGATTGAGGCTCTAAACAATGCGTTTCCTAAACTCGCTAAGGATGGAATCATTACTATCGTAGCATATCCTGGCACACCTGAAGGTATGGAAGAGAAAGAAGCATTGCATGAATATATCGCACAGTTAGATCAAGCAAAGTATAATGTATGCCATTGGCATCCTATAAATCAAGCTAACAATCCACCTGAATTATATTTAATTCAAAAACGATAATTCTCATAACAGCTATTTTATACTTATAGTAAATAATCTATACTTTTACTATACTAAAAATGCATAATACGAAATAAAAGACCCATTAAAGGGTCTTTTATTTATGCAACTCACCTGTAAAAATCGTTAATCATAAATTCTCTATAAATAGATGAACCATATATTATGTGTGTTTATAAGAGGTGAAAACTCCATAAATTAACTAATTATTAATTATTAGTTCAATATGCATAACACGTATGGTATATACGGAATATACCATATATTAATTTTGAATATATGGTATAATAATGTAAGAAAGATACTATTCTCTTTTATGTGCAAGTTTAAAAAGGGAGCAAAAAATGAAACGCTATCGCTATAACAAAATTAAGGAAATTGTTCAGTCTAAGGCGATTGAAACACAAGAGGAGTTAGCAGCGGCTTTATTACAAGAAGGCATAGAAGTAACACAGGCTACTGTCTCTCGTGACATCAAAGAATTAATGTTGATTAAAATACCAACTGGCGATGGACATTATCGATACGCATTATCTCCAGAAGAAAATGTAGTATTATCACGTAGTCGTATTAACCGTTTATTCCAAGATTCCTTGATCAAGGTTGATCATAGCTTAAATCAGGTCGTGCTACATACGATTCCTGGCTCGGCTCAATCTGTAGCATTTTCTATTGATCATGCAAAATGGTCTGAATTAATTGGTACACTCGCAGGAGATGATACAATTTTACTTATCGCGCGCTCCGAAGCTGAGGTACCTGCAATTCTTTCTAGAATTCAAGATTTAATGAAGGATTAGTAATTATATGTTGACGCAAATGAGCATTCGAAATTTTGCGTTGATTGAGCAAATGAATATTTCATTTAAAGATGGCATAACTATCTTTACCGGCGAAACTGGGGCAGGTAAATCCATATTAATGGATGCTTTCAGTATTCTATTAGGAGAACGCGCTAGCAGCGAGTTTATTCGTCATGGTAAAGATAGTTTTGTTATAGATGGCATATTCGATATTGCCAATCACCAAAGTTTATTAGATTTATTACAATCAAAAAATATATTGGTAGAGGATAATCAACTAATTCTATCTAGGTCCTTTAATACATCTGGTAAATCTATTATATTGGCTAATGATCACCCCATTCCTCTAAAGGCGCTTAAAGAGATTGGTCTATTATTAGCCGATATTCATGGTCAATACAGTAATCAAAAATTATTAAATCCTGATTCACATCATGAGTATTTAGATGGTTATAACCAGGCTGGTAGTAAGGCTTATAAAGAATATAAAGCAGCCTATAAAGAATATAAAGAAGCCAAGCAAGCGCTAGATAATTTATCTGAGTACATGTCTGAACGAGCCCGTGAACTTGATATGCTTCGTTTTCAAATCGATGAAATAGAAGAGGCTGGATTACAAATAGGCGAGGATGAAGCTATTGCTGAAGAACTGAAACGTTTAGATAGCTTCGATCATATCGATAAGGTACTTGGTTCATGTTATGATGCTTTTTATGGAGGCAGGCATCCATTATTAGATACAGTTAATGCTATCAAGGTAGAAGTAAATGATCTTGTAAAATATGATGATGAGGTTAAAGAAATCTCTGAACTCGTTAATTCCGCATACTTTCAATTAGAAGAAGCTGCTCAATCTCTTGATCGATACCGAGATTCTATTAGTTATGACGAAGAACGCTATGCATACTGCCAAGATAGAGACTCTGTAATCTATGGCCTTAAAAAGAAGTACGGCGAAACAGTCCAAGATATATTACATTATGAAGAAAAGTCGCAACAACGCTTAGAGGAATTAGAATCCGAAGTTTGTGAACAAGGTGCTTTAGAACAACAATTAGCGGAAAAAGAAAAGGTTGCAAAAACAGCTTTAGCAGCATTAATTTCTATACGTCGTGAAAATGCAGATGTAATTGCTAAACAACTACGAGCTGAAATTGTTGATTTAGGTATGGAAAAAGGGGATATTCGTTTTTTCATAGATGAAAGTGAAGAACTTTTACCATTAGGCGCTAAATCAATTGAATTATTATTTACCGCTAATAAAGGCGAACAGTTGCTACCATTACATAAAGTTGCATCTGGTGGTGAATTGGCTCGCATTGCACTGGCACTAAAATCCGTATTCCGTACAGATAATCACAAAACACTTGTATTCGATGAAATCGATGTCGGTATAAGTGGAGATATAGCATTGAAGGTAGCTGAAAAAATCTTAGCTCTTTCCAAGACAAATCAAGTATTCTGTATTACTCATTTACCACAAACGGCAAGTATTGCAAAACAGCATTATCACTTATCTAAGCAAGAACAAGAAGGCCGCACTATTTCTACATTATCTGAATTGAGCGAAAAAGAACGGCTTTCACAAATCGCATCCATGATGTCCGGCAAGGGAATGTCTCATACAGCACTTGCTGCTGCACAAGAACTTATTGACCATTTTCATTGACTAAATACGCATAATTACTTATACTTATTATATTAACTCAATAATAAGGTAGAGGCGCGGGTATAAATAGTCATCATGAGGAGCCGGCAAACAATGATTCATGATAAAAGGTGTACTTGCCGAAGTGGGATGACAGCCAAATCATCGTGCTGGTTGTCTATTTAATAGGTAGACGACTGTCACCAATATTACATTGGTGGAGTGCTATCATAATTCTTGTTTAATGAACGATGTGTCATATATCGTATATATTAAGCCAGTGGATGCCTCCACTGGCTTTTTTGGAGGTAAATATGATTAGAGTAATGGTAAACGGTGCAGGCGGCAAAATGGGCCGCGAAGTCGTAAAAGCAGTACATGCAGATTCTGAATTGACAATGGTTGGTGGCATCGATCCATCTAAAGCAGGTCAAGATGTGGGCACTGTAGCAGGAATTGAACCATTACATATCACAATGGCTGAAACTATTGACGAAGTATTGAGCGATAATAAACCTGACGTTATCGTTGATTTCACAAATCCTGCTGTTATTTTCGAAAATGCCAAAAAAATTCTTAGTGCTGGCGTGCATATTGTAATAGGCACAACAGGCCTAACTGAAGAACAACGCAACGAATTGAATGAAATCGGTTTTAAACATAATGCCAATTGTTTGGTAGCACCTAATTTCTCATTAGGCGCTGTTATGATGATGAAAGTAGCTGCTGAATTAGCGCCATATTTCCCTGATGTAGAAATTATCGAATTGCATCACAACCATAAATATGATGCTCCATCTGGTACATCTATTTTGACAGCTAAATTAATCAATGATGCAAAAGAGGCTGCAAATGTGACAGGTTCTGAAGATTTAACACGTGAAAGTTTGCCAGGTGCGCGTGGTGCAAAAGTCGACAATGTTACTATCCATAGCGTTCGTCTTCCTGGTTATGTAGCACATCAACAAGTATTATTTGGTGGCTATGATGAAACATTAACAATTCGTCATGATAGCTTAAGCCGTTTATCCTTCATGCCTGGTGTCGTTCTAGCATGTAAAAAAATTGCATCTAAACCAGGCTTAACATATGGCTTAGAACATTATTTATAATACTGAACAACAATTGATTAATTGAGGAGATACACAATGAAAAAACCTAATCTTGCAATTCTTGGTGCCACTGGAGCAGTAGGAGCAGAATTTATTACACTTATCGAAGAGCGTAATTTTCCTTATGAAAATTTAAAATTATTGGCTTCTGCTCGTTCTGCTGGTACTGAACTGACAGTTAATGGGAAAACCTATGTGGTCGAAGAAGCAAAACCTGAATCCTTTGATGGTATTGATATTGCATTATTTGCAGGTGGCTCTATTTCTAAAACATTAGCTCCAGAAGCTGCTAAACGCGGTGCTATTGTTATTGATAACTCCAGTGCATTCCGTATGGATCCAGAGGTGCCACTCGTTGTACCTGAAGTTAACCCTGAAGATATTTTGAAACATAAGGGTATTATTGCCAATCCAAACTGTTCTACAATCATCATGAGCCTTGGCTTAAAACCATTGCATGATATTTCTCCAATTAAACGCATTGTAGTATCTACATACCAAGCTGTATCTGGTGCTGGTAAAGAAGGTATTGAAGAACTTCAAAACCAAGTAAAAGAATATGCTGAAGGGAAAGAAATGACAGCAAATTTATTGCCAACAGGTTCTGCACCTAAACATTTTCCAATTGCTTTTAATTTGTTACCACAAATTGATGTATTCTTAGAAAACGATTATACTAAAGAAGAGATGAAGATGGTAAATGAAACACATAAAATTCTTCATGATGACACTATTCAAGTAGTGCCAACAACCGTTCGTGTTCCAGTATATCGTTCTCATTCTGAATCCGTATTAGTAGAAACAGAAGAACCAGTATCTGTAGAAGCATTCCGCAAGGCTTGTGCCGCATTCCCAGGATTACAAGTAAAAGATAATCCAGCAGAACAAGAATATCCTATGCCACTATATACATCTAATCAAAATGACTGTGAAATCGGTCGTATCCGTAAAGATTTATACAATGATAAAGGCATGAATTTCTGGATCGTAGGTGACCAAATTCGTAAGGGTGCTGCATTAAATGCATTGCAAATCGCAGAATACTTGGTAGAAAAAGAAGCATTTTAATATCTATCAAGGGGGGAAACATATGAAAACCTTTGGTCGTGTATTAACGGCTATGATTACATCTTTTAACGAAGATGGATCAGTCAACATTGAAAATACAGTTGCCATTGCCCAACATCTATTAGATCATGGTTCTGATGGATTAGTTGTTTGTGGTACCACAGGTGAAAATCCTACTATATCCCGTGAAAGTAAGATTGCTTTATTTAAAGCGATTGCTAAGGCGTACGGTGATAAAGGTACTATTATAGCTAATGTAGGTTCCAATGATACAAAAGGTTCTGTAGACTTTGTAAAAGAAGTATCTGCGATTCCTGGTATTGATGGATTATTAGTAGTTGTACCATATTACAATAAACCTAATCAACAAGGTCAATATTTGCATTTTAAATCTATTGCAGAGGCTACAACGTTACCAATCATGGTATATAATGTACCTGGTCGCGTAGGAACTGGAATATTCCCAGCTACATTAGCGCGCCTCCATAAGGAATATCCACATATTTGTGCTATCAAAGAGGCTAGCGGTAACTTAATGATTGCTTCAGAAATTAAACGTTTAATGCCTGGTGATGATTTCATGGTATATAGCGGAGATGATGGTCTTACATTGCCTATTCTTTCCGTTGGCGGCACAGGCGTGATTTCTGTAGTATCTCATGTGGCCGGTCAAGATATGAATGATATGATTGCTGCTTTTGAAGAAGGCAATAATAAAAAAGCAACACAATTACATCAAAAATTAGCTGAAATTACTAAGGCTATGTTCATTACAACAAATCCAATTCCAGTTAAATATGCAGCTCGTAAAATGGGTTTACCTGCTGGTATATTTAATTTACCAATGTGTGAACCATCTCCAGAAGAAGCTGCTTACATTGATAAAGCATTGGCTGATTATCAAAAATAATTTATAAATATAGAAAACCAGCAACTACAACTTGTAGTTACTGGTTTTTTGTATTTATAAACTAAAATTATAAATATTTATCACTATAGTTATAAATATATTGTATGAGCATAAGAACAGTATTATGGTATAATCTCAGTTGGAGATAGTATTTATTTTAACTATACTCTAGTCTACTGTTAATTCATGATAAACGGGCATATTGTGAACATTAGAACCGACCATATGGCGGTTACATTTAAAACACAAGGAGTTTAACATGGAACTAACAATGTTAAAAAGTAAAATTCACAGAGCTACTGTGACACAAGCAGAACTTGATTATGTAGGGAGCATTACTATTGATACAGATCTTTTGAATGCATCTGGCATACGAGAATATGAACAAGTTCAAATTGTAAACGTTAATAATGGAGCACGATTTAATACATATACGATTGCTGGAGAATCCGGTAGTGGCGTTATATGTTTGAATGGTGCTGCTGCACGCCATGTACAGGTTAATGATAAAATTATTATCATGTGCTATGCGGCATATAATGAAACTGAAGTTGAGAGCCATAAGCCTCTCGTTGTATTTGTAGATGAAAAGAACAAGATAAGTCATATAAAAAACTATGAAAAACATGGTTTATTAGTTGATCAACAATAATTGTCATTGATCGAATTACAGTAGACTGTATAGGACTATCTTCACATTTACAAAAACGGAGGAATTCTTATGGAAATTTTAACTACAATAGAAGCAGTACGAAATACTATAAACACTTGGAAAAAACAAGGGTATTCAATTGGATTTGTTCCTACAATGGGATATTTACATGATGGTCATGCTGCATTAATTGATGAAGCGAGAAAAAATAATGACAAAGTTGTGGTATCTATTTTTGTTAATCCAATTCAGTTCGGAGAAAATGAAGACCTAAGTTCCTATCCACGTGATTTAAATAGAGATAAAACATTATGTGAATCACATGGCGTTGATTTAATATTTACGCCTAGTCCAAATGAAATGTATCATGATAAAAAGGCCTTTGTAAATATTATTGAATTATCTGATACATTGTGTGGCGTTCGTAGACCCATTCACTTTCAAGGGGTTTGTACTGTTGTCGCAAAATTCTTTAATATAATCCAACCTACCAATGCTTACTTTGGTGAAAAGGATGCACAACAATTAGCCATTATTCGTAAAATGGTGTTTGATTTAAATTTCCCGGTCAATATAATTGGAGTACCAATTGTTCGTGAATCCGATGGATTAGCAAAATCTTCTCGTAATACATATTTATCTAGTGAAGAACGAAAAGCTGCTACAATATTATATAAAGCTATTCAAGAAGGAAAACAATATATTAATCGTGGAGCCTCTGCTGATAGTATCATTAATGTTATGACAAACATAGTTAATACAGAGCCATTAGCAAAAATAGATTATATCTCAGTTGTTGATGCTATTACAATGCAACCAGTTCAAGAGATTACAGCTCCAGTATTAGTCGCTATGGCTGTATATATTGGCTCTACACGCCTTATCGATAACTTCTCTTTCGATGCAAATTAGAGAGGAGAGGTTATGCACTCTTTACAAACAATAACTCAATTTATTTCCAAATACTTAATGGTCCTAATTATTGGCTTTTCATGTATAGCCTATATAGTGCCGGAATATTTTACATGGGCTATAGCTTATACACCATTTTTACTTGGCATCGCTATGTTTGGGATGGGTCTCACTATTAAGTTTGAAAATCTATGTAATATTTTTAGACATCCAAAAGATATTTGTATCGGTGTTCTTGCACAATATACAATCATGCCTGTATTGGCATGGGCCATTTGCCATGTATTCACCTTACCACCAGATATTGCAATCGGGGTCATATTAGTAGGCTGTTGTCCTGGTGGAACAGCAAGTAATGTTATTACCTATATTGCTAAAGGTGATGTACCGCTTTCAGTAGGAATGACAATCGCATCGACATTAATAGCACCTATTGTAACACCATTATTGATTTTATATATTGGTGGTGCTTGGGTAGATGTTGCATTACTCCCTATGATTATTACAATGGTGAAAGTCATTATTGTACCAATTTTATTAGGTGGTGTCATTCAATATGTTTGTAAATCAAATATTAATACATTAACCAGCATAAGTCCTATATTTTCAATGATTGCTATTATATTATTAATAGCGGCCATTATTGCAGTTAATAAGGACAAACTATTAGTTTCTGGCTTACTAACACTTGTTGTTGTTGGTATACATAATATCTTAGGATTACTATTAGGCTTATGTGCAGGAAAAATGCTAAAATTAAGATACGATAAAACCACTGCATTAGCAATAGAAGTAGGTATGCAAAATAGTGGGTTAGCCGTTACGTTAGCAGCAACTAATTTTGCTTTAAATCCACTAGCAACTCTTGTGGGTGCTATTTTTAGTGTATGGCATAACATATCAGGCGCTATATTTGCTAGTATACGTAGAGATAAAATTTCATCATAAACAAAAACGGCAATATACAATAAGTCCCCATTTACTGGTTCTCCAGTAAATGGGGACTTATTACATATGTTACTGATATCTTATATTCTATCTCTTACAAGGCCAATCACAAGACCTTCAATATGACAATCATCAACAATAATAGGATCAAAATTATCATTTTCAGGCTGTAAACGAATATGACCATTTTCTTTGTAAAAACGTTTTACAGTGGCTTCATCATCAATACGCGCTACCACAATATCGCCATTATTGGCTGTATTTTGATGACGTACGATTAACATATCGCCTTCATACATACCAATATTCATCATCGATTCCCCTTGAACACGAAGCATAAAGCAATCAGAATCACCTGTAAGCTGAACAGGTAAGGTCAATGTAGCCTCTAAATTTTCAACCGCTGTAATTGGTGTGCCTGCTTGTACTGTACCGATAAGAGGAACTTGTTTCAATCCCACACCAAGGAATTCAAAATTATCTGAACTAGTAGTCTCATTGTTTTCTTTAGATACAGAAACCTTCGGTTTTCCTTCATCTAAAATCGTAATAGCACGGTTTTTATTAGGATCGCGTTTTATATACCCAAATTTTTCTAATGTATTTAAATGTGATTGAACAGTGGACGTAGAACTAAGACCTACATAAGCACAAATTTCACGAACAGTAGGGCAACGATATTCATTATGTAAAGAATCTCGAATAAACTCTAATATACGACGTTGTTTTGTATTAATATCAGTAGCTGGGCGTCTCACAGGAACCTCCATATATGTACTAAAAATGGGATATGTAAAAGTGTATACTGTAATTATTTTCTTTATATCCTTATTATATAGGTATTTTTACACTTTTGCAAACATTTGTTCTTAAAAAGCTTGACCGAACATTCGTTTGTGTGCTATTATCATATTGTAAACAAACAAACGTTCTGAATTTTATGTTCGATATATAAAAGAGGTAATGTATTATGAAACACATTATGATTATGCTTGCTATCTGTTTTGCAATGGTTATCGGTTATCAACAAACAACTCCTGCTATGGAATCACATAGTGTTCAAGAGATTACTGTAAGATCTGGAGATACCTTATGGGATATTGCATCACGTTCAACTGCATCTAATGTGGATGTTCGTGAGGTAGTACATACAGTAAAGGAATTAAATAATATTTCTGATTCTGGTAAATTAACACCAGGAACAAAAATAAAGGTTCCTGTATATAAAACTGATAGTCCAACAAGAGCTATGGACTATATGGCTCAAAATTAAATATATATGAAATGGCTAGTATAGATGTTCTTCAATGAGAAAATCATCTATACTAGCCATTTTCATTATATAGTATTATTTTAATCGTTTTTCAAAAATTGTTGAGATAGGATTATCGACGAATTTATTGGCCTCATTAATATAACGGCGTACCATATTTACACTGTGATGTCGCGTCTGACGCATGATATTACGTTCCTCGACGCCATAAGCGGCTGCAGTCGTAGCAAAGCCATGCCTTAAACTATGAGCACCATACATGGCAGGATTAAGACCAATAAGTGATATATATTTTTTTACGATTTCTGCAATGGACTTATCAGAAATTGCCGTTTTTCGTAATGACATTGATTTAGTAAAACCTCGAAATACAGGTCCAGATGTAATGCCACTGGCAGTTAACCATTTTTTTAAAGCTCGTACGGCATCCAATGGAGAACCTTGTAGACTTGGAATCGCTACAATGGCACCTTGACCTTCTTGGTCAGCTTTAGATGAAGCGACAAATATCTCAAGGCCTTGTGTAGAAAACTTTAAGTTCTCTACAGTTAAGGCTGCAATTTCACTGCGTCTAAAAGCACCCATAAATCCAATGAGTAAAATTGCTTTATCTCGTAATTTCTGTATCTTTGGAATATCACTACCATCGATACATTCTAAAATATCTTCAATATCCTCTAGCAAGATAGGTGTCTTTCCTTGTTGAAAGGTTCCTTTTAGACGACGTATCCCTCGCAAAGCTTGTTTTACAAGAGGAGACATACATGGATTTTCTCTAGCCCCAGAAGCATTATAGTTTTCTGATATAGCACTAATTCGACGAGCAATCGTATTTGCCTTTGCATAGTCTGCTAGATCATTAATATAATTAACGATTGTTTCGGGTGTTGCGGGAAAATAGGATACCTTTTGGTAATTACACCAATCAACGAAGTCATCCCAATCTGACTCATAGGCATTTACCGTATTTTCAGCCTTTGAAAGTAAAATGCTTTGTTTTGCTTTCATCGATAATTTTGTACTATTCATTAACGCATCATTATGACGCAAATAGAAATGTTTTTTCTCTTCTTTAGACTGTGACATATATATTCCTTTTACTAACACTATGCTATTATTGTATCACATACAAACATGGAATTATGCTATAATTAGATGATTTTGAACCAAATTTCTCGAATTTTATTTGAAAGATATAATGATGAACTTAAAACAATTATTATGTAGTGTATTAATCGGTTCTTGTCTATTTACTAGTGGTTGCAGCTTAATTCCTATGGATGGCACAATTACATATGGCCTGTATTATGAGAATCAAGATATCTCAGGATATTCTAGAGATGCTGTTAGCTCCTTAATTCATACAGAGGCTAGTAATAATAAAACAATTACGATAACAATACCAAATCAAGGTACGCGACAAGTAAAAGTAAAAGATTTAGGAATTACGCTTGATACAACTAGTACGGAATCTAATATTTTTACCTATGGTTATGAAGATGATTTAAAAACGCTCATCATGCATAGGGTTACTGCTTTTATCTATAAAGTACATATAAATCCTGTATATAAACTTGATGAAGTAACAGCAAAAGCATATTTTACAGAATTAGCAAAACAAATCGATATATCAGGTCATGATGCGTTATTAACGGTTGAAAATGGTCAAGTCAAGATGACACCTTCAAAAGAAGGAAAACGCGTTGATATTGATGAGACAATTAAACAATTAAAAGCTCAACTAGAAGAAAATGATTTTAACAATATTTCTATAGAATTTACATCTAAAGATACAGTTCGTGTTACAAATGATGATGTAAAACCATTAACAGCCGTTCTAGGTAGTTATACTACAAATTTTGATACGTCTAACACCAATAGAACTCATAATATTGAGCTAGCATCAACCAAAATTAGCGGTACACTAATCAAACCTGGCGAGGTCTTTTCCTTTAATGATGTTGTCGGTGAACGTACGGCAGAAGCTGGCTATGATGATGCACCGGTTATTATTGATGGAAAATTAGTACCTGGTATTGGTGGCGGTATTTGCCAAGTTAGCTCTACATTATTTAACACTGCATTACTATCTGGTATGAATATCATTGAGCGGACACCTCATTTTGAACCTGTTAGCTATATTCCTGCAGGACGTGATGCAACCGTTGCATACGGATATTTGGACTTTCAATTTAAAAATCCATATGCTCATAATATCTATGTATTAAGTGTTATGAATAACGGACAACTAACAATATATATCATAGGTGTACCAGAAGATGTGCCGAAGTCTGTTTCCATCAGTGTTGGCGATCGTACGGATATTCCAAATCAAACGATTACCAAAATAGATCCTTCTGCCAAAGAGGATAGTACAGAAGAAGGTCATATTGGATTTAGAATTAATACATATCGTACAATAACATATGGTAATTGGGTCACTACAACAGATGTATTTGAGTCTACATATGATCCAGTAGATACGATTATTACTAAGAAACCTGCAGCACCAGAACCTGCAAAAAAAGACTCACCAAAGAGTAAAACCAAAAGATAAATATTAACATTCTATTAAATATGGCCTAATCTATTGACCGAATGCATAGATTAGGCTATTATTTTAACTTGTAGTAAGGTGTTTATAGCTGAAAACGCTAAAATTACACATTTCATTCTCAATAATTATCAATTAAAATCATAAGTTGAGGTTCACTATGGATACAGTTTTACAATTTGACCATACAGTCATATTTTATATACAACAACATTTTATTAGTTCTTATTTAACACCAATCATGTACTGGTTATCCAAAATAACAAGTGCAGGTGCTTTATGGATCTTAATTTCTATTATATTAATGATTCAAAAGAAATATCGCGTTATTGGCCTTGGAATGTTCATTTCCTTAGTCTTAGTATTCATCATAGGCGACCAAGGGTTAAAACCTCATGTAGCGCGTTTAAGACCATTTGTAGATTTCCCTGAAGTACCATTGGTAGCACCGCCACCAGCAGCGACGACATATTCATTTCCATCAGGGCATAGTTTTGGATCATTTGCGGCTGCAACAGCATTATACTTAGGATTAAGTAATATATGTCCAACAAAGAGATTCTGGGGCGTTATAGCGTTGATCGGTGCATGTGTAGTAGCATTTGCACGAGTATACTTATTTGTACATTATCCAACAGATGTATTAACTGGATTAGTATTAGGTATTATCGTAGGTTGCATTGCATGGAAAATCGCAAAAGCGTTATGGTCTTGGTGGACTGGTCGTAAAAACGAAGTAGAATACGAACCATATACATTTAAACGTAAAAACTAATAACCTTGAAAATATTGATTGGGCCTAGCTTAGGCCCAATTTTTATATCTTAAATTACTTCCGATAAATTATCGTTATCGGAAGTAATTATATGAAAAAGAAAAACTAGCCTATATTTCTTTCTATAAGCTAGTTTATTTTTTTACAATAAATTAATCATCATGTTCCGATAAGTATTTCATATAGTTATTGAATATAGGCTCATCAATAGTAACTTTATTAAACTCAGGATTAACTAAAATTTTACCATACATATTCATAAGACCATATGTTTTACCAGATTTAACTACATATAAATTATCATAATACGCCGTGATATCATCAATTGTTTCTGGCAATGTTAATATTATATGACCATCATTAGAATCAATTATATATTTTTTATTTTCTATTGTGGCTACAGTAAATTTATCAATCATATAAATTGGTTTTGATGTGTCAATCGTATCATAAGCCTTATCAACTAATATTCCACTTTCTGCATTAAAAATATAAGATTTCTCAGCTGTTTTTAACACAAAACTACGATCACTTAATCTTTTACAGGAATCATATTTAAATGGTATGACTACTTGGTCTACAACATTTATAATACCATATTTATTATGTTTATCCACTGCAATAAAATACTTAAAATCATCTCCCAAAGGTTCTATATAATTGTATTTAGGAGCAATTAATACATTATCATTCGATAATCTAATACCATATAAAGTTTTCCCTTTTTTATCAACAATGGAAAATGGTATGAATTGAGTAGACGGTTCTCGACTATATCTAATTCCATTATAACCATTTCCATCTAAAGTACCAGCTCCTTCCATGAGTTCATAATTATATTTATTTATATTATGAATCGCAGTATCTTCATCTATTTCTATACCATCATTAGTTACATATTTGACATATCCGTCTGCTGTTTCTATTTTTAATAATACAACCCCTCCAGATCCATTATAATATTTCTTTACATTTTCCCATGTACTTGTAATAGGATTATCTATAACTAATGAACCTGTACTTATATTATAAAGATACCAAAATTCACCCTTTTTACCATATATTAATTTATCCGAACAATAATAATAAGCACTAACAACATCATTTATAGCATAAGTACCATCAGACTTTACTAACTTAAATCCATCCTTTGTCAAAGCCTTTGCATACTCATAAGAAAACTCATAATCATATCCTGCTGGTAAATAAGCCATCGTATTTAAATTTATATAGCGTTTTTGACTATTATCATAAAATGAAGCGTATGCATATCTCTTTCCAAAATCACCAATGTAATTTACATGTAAATCTTTATAAGGACCTAAAATCCACTTGCCTGTTTCATCAACAATAGTATTTCCTGATGGTGATTCTAACGTAATATAGTTTTTAGCTTCAGCCGTATTGCCTAGTGCAAGAAGTATTGCTAAAGCAACAAAAATTCTCCTCATAAAATATACCCTCTTTCATTTAACACAATAATAATTATTATTATTTTATCATAATTTTTATTTTCTATATTGAAATTTATCGAATATAGTTGTAAAATAGTCATATAAACTATGTATATTTCTCATATTAACTCTCAAGGGAGGATTACTATATGTGCTGGTGTGATATCGTAAGTAAAGCTAAAATTGGCAGTTTAAAAAATCTAGGAAATATACATAGTTTATATGACTATTTTACAACTATATTCGATAAAT
>ENA-UPWP01000357-UPWP01000357.1-human-gut-metagenome-genome-assembly--contig:-NODE-357-length-45273-cov-27.807571_pt1 | contig 45273 bp, 38 predicted proteins | sample MGYA00250052_ERZ773380 | MGnify/ENA primary metagenome ERZ773380 (study PRJEB29103, sample SAMN06112063) | human gut metagenome | biome: human gut; feature: ankylosing spondylitis patient; material... | reverse complement strand
CCTGAAACACCCGATTCTGCCCGCTTTTTTGAAAATTTCCAAAAATATTTTTGAAACAGGCAGCTTTTCAGGCGGCAATAGAAAAGCCCAGCAGACCGAAAACGGCCAACCGGGCATAATGGCAGCACGAAACGCGCAGTGGCTACATCGTATAGTACATAGTAAAAGCCCTGCTGACCCTGTGCGGGAGCAAGGCTTTTTTTGACAATTCAAAGCTAGGCGTTCGATAGAATATCAGGCGCATGGCGGCATCCTCCTAGCGGCCGCCATACGGACGATGAAACGCGCTGATAAAGCAAAAAGAACCGGCGGCCCTGATTTTCTCAAAAGCCGTCGGTTCAAAATAGGTACACAAAATCACCTGCTCAAACCAACGGCTTTTTATTTCCCCTTAGTCGGGGCAGGCTCATGTGCTATATGATTGTTCTTTCTTAAAGGCGTCTTTCAGCCATTCATAGATTTCTGCGCTAATATCGCATTCGATTCAGCAGGTATCACCCCTGCCGCTTTATTTTCTATCAAGCCGATATTTTTTGCTCTGCGTTCCACATAGCTGCATATTTTCCGCCCTTCGCAAGCAATTCTTCGTGGGTTCCCGATTCAGCAATCCTGCCATCACCCATTACAAGGATTTGATCTGCATTTTTGACAATGGAAAGGGTATGAGCAATCATTACCACTGTCTTTTTCTCTTTTAGCAGATTGGCGATGGCCTGCTTTACGGCAAGCTCATTTTCAATGTCAAGAGATGCGGTTGCTTCATCCAAAAGCAGGATGGGGCTATTTTTCAGGATGGCGCGGGCTATTGAAATTCGCTGACGCTCACCGCCAGAGAGAAGATTTCCATTCTCGCCAGTCAGCGTATCGTATCCCTTTTCCATCTTACGGATGAAGCTGTCACAGTTGGCTTCCCGGCAGGCAGCCTCGATTTCTGCGTCCGTAGCATTAGGACGGGCGTGTCGGATATTATCCCGGATGGTATCATCAAAGAGAAATACGTCTTGGTCTACCATAGAAACTTGTTCCAGAACCCGCTCGGCGGCTACATGGTTAATGGGCTTACCTCCAATAGAAATCGTCCCGCCCGTTGCTTCGTAATATTTTGCAATCAGGTTCAAAATGGTGGATTTGCCAGAACCAGAGTCTCCGACAATGGCTGTGAGTTTTTGATCCGGCACCGTAAAGGTAGCGTGTTTTAGTACCGGCTCACCGGGTACATACGAAAAATCTACATTGTCAAAGATGATTTCATGGGTGGTTGTGTGAAGCGGCTCCATACTGCCTGTTTCCTCCGGCTCATTCATTACACCCAAGATTTTGTTCTTCGAAATCATCAGGTTTTTATAACTGGTGAGGTCTACAAAAATCGAGTTGGCCAGCTTTGCACAGAACAAGGGCAGCATACAAATCAAAAGGTAGTCTACCGTGTTCAGCGTCCCCGCAGCCCAAGGTGTATAAGCCAGCCAGATAACCAGCGGACAGGATAGCCAGCTCAAAATGCCAAATCCTGTACCGATCGGCAGCACTTTTGCCTCGTATACAAAACTAATACGGCTAAACTCCCGCATGGCGTTAATAACGGTTTTGTTCTTCATACCGCCTACACCATAAGCACGGAAAGTCTGAATGCCAGAAACATATTCAACAATGCTGCTGACATTCTCCGCACAAATATCGTTCTTTTCTTTTCCGTATTTCTGCACCATGCGGAAAGAAAGCCACAAGCCGGGGATTAAAAGAAGGTCAGCAATCAACAGAATAATTCCAGCCGGGACATAAATCGTCATAACAAAAACGATCAACATGAACGACAAGGCAAAATTCTTTGCCAAATCTCCGACCTTATGGGTCAGAATTTTTTCATAGTTGTTTACATCGCTTGTGATAGTGTTGATATAATCGCCGGTCTGTCCCTGCGTAAACCGGGACAGTGGGATGCGCTTCAAATGGTCACCCATAAAAAGCCGAATATTCTTGCTGACCTCTGCACCGCCAATCTGCGCTTTGGTATAACCATAGCTGTAAATCAGGATACGGAGAAGAAAAATCACTGCAATGATACCAGTCAGAGCCAGAACTCGGTTCATGTCAAATTGACTCGACCACAAAAACTGCATAACAGAGTAAAGCAGCATAAACAGGCTGCCGGAGAGAAGTCCTTCCAGAACGGTTCCGCCGACACCAATATAGAAATTGCGGTTCTTTTTCAATACATCATGCTCATTCATGCTGCTCACCGCCCTCCAACTGATAAGTGATATTCCGGGCTGTTTCGTAGTCATCCCACGCTTTTCGATAGTAGGCGTTGTTCTTCCGAACTTCCTCATGAGTACCAACGCTGGTAATTGTATGGTTTTCCACCACAGCCACCCGGTTGCACATTTTCAAAGCACTCAAACGGTGTGCTACTACAATAACTGTTTTGCCTTTGCATAGATTTTGAATGGCTTTATCAATCTCCATCTGATTTTCCGGGTCAGAGGCACTTGTGGCCTCGTCCAAAATCAAGATGGGTGCATTTTTCAGAATTGCGCGGGCAATCGCAATCCGCTGCTTTTCTCCGCCGGAAAAGCGGGAGCCGAAACTGCCCACTTTTGTGTCATATCCATCCGGCAGGGACATGATAAAGTCATCAATCTGTGCCTCTTTTGCAGCAGCCCGCACTTCTTCCAGAGTAGCGTTACTACCCATGCGGATATTTTCCAACACACTGTCACGGGTGAGGAAAGTCTTTTGAAACACGATGGCTATATTTTTCAGAATGGTATCGTAGTCAAGTTCCTTGACATTTTTGCCGCCAATCAGCACTTCGCCTTCCTGCACATCGTAGAACCGGGAAATAAGTTCAATCACAGTGCTTTTACCGGCACCAGATCGGCCCACAAGAGCCATGCGCTCGCCATCATGGATTTTGAGGTTGACACCATGCAGTACATCGGTTTTACCGTCATAAGAAAATCGGACATTCCGAAGTTCAATATCATGTTTTTGGGGGAAGTCTGTTCCACCCTCATAAATCGGAATATCCAGTATCTCTTTGGTTTTGGTAATCGCGTTCAGTACATTTGCAAAGTTTGTGCCCAATTCCTGTAAAGGCCGAATTTCTGTTAAATACATAGAACCAACATACACAAACAGCAGTAGCGTACTGGCTGCCAGTGAACCTTTCAGAAAAAACATCCCGCCTATCGGAACCATCAGCAACATTCCACATTCAATGATAACGACAAACGCTGCATACGGAGGCCCCATACGCCGAGAAGTCTCATTCCACATGGAGTTTTCCTCCTGGATTGCGTCAGACAATTTTCGGAACGACTTACTCCCCATGTTATAGGCTTTAATCAGTTTCATTCCGCTGATGTATTCAATCATAACGGAGTTCAGTGCAGTAATGGATTGGTTGGCTCGTTCCATCAGGTCATCTGTATTGCGGAACATTATCCCCATTACTACCACGGCCAGAACCAGAGGGACAAGGGAAATCAACGCCAATGGAACATTAACGGTCATCAAATAAATAAAGATGACTACCGGTCCAACCAGATAGCACACAAGGTCGGGAAGATTATGCGCCAGAAATAGCTCCAGCTTTTCAATATCTTCATTCAGAACCGTTTTAATATCTCCTGTGCGCCGTTCATTCAGGGCGCCCAAAGGCGCTCTGGCCATGTGTTCCGCCACCATACAGCGCACTTTGAACAGTGCGCCGTAGGCGCCTTTATGGGCCGCCACGCCGGAACATCCGAACAGGACAAAACGCAGGGTGACAGCAGCGGCAATCATTGCCACAGTCTGCACTACAAGTTCTTTTGTGCAGGCACTGTTAAATGTAGCATCCATCAACCTGTAAATTCCAATATATGGGATAATAATACACAGCCCGCTGCACATGGACAGCAGGATTGCCAGAAACAACCAAAATTTTTGTTCTCCTGCCCAATGCAGCAGCAATGCTACACTGTTTTCTTTTTTCTGCTTCATAGACTACCTCGCCTTTCCATCTGAACGACCTAGGCCGCTCTCTCTGTCCCCTGCGGGGACATTCACCTTGACAGAGAAAAGCTCTCTCAATTTCGGAAGGGCATCCATTGTAACTAATACATCATCGGGTATTTCGCCTTCGTCAAAATGCAAGACACGAGAACAGGTACGGCAGACAAACTCAAAATCATGGGTGACAATGAAAATGACTTTTCCCATATCGGATAATCGCCGGATCAGTCCCGCCACCTGCGTCATACTGTCAAAGTCAAGACCGCTGGTCGGTTCATCAAATACAAGCAAGTCTTTCCCACAAATCATGCTGACAGCTACAGCTACTCGTTGCTTTTGACCGCCGGAAAGCGTGTTTGGATGTTGTTCTCGATATGGGGAAAGTCCCAGTTCTTCCAAAGTTGCATTTACCAGCGTTTGGTCTGGATTTCGGATGCCAAAGGAACATTCTGCCTCCACGCTGTCAGCGAAAAGTTCATAATTCACATCCTGCATAACCATGTAGGAGCGTTTTAGCCTTGCCTTACGCTCAATCGGCTTGCTTTCCCACAAAAATTGTCCATCGCAGTCTTTGTGAAGCCCACAGAGAGCGCGAGAAAATGTAGTCTTTCCGGCTCCATTGTGGCCGACCACGCCAATCACTTCGCCCTTTCCCGCGGATAGGACAATGTCATGCAAAATGGTTTGTTTCTTGTAACGGAGCGTCACATTCCGCAGTTCCAATACAGGGGTAAGCGCAGGCAAGTGGGCTTTTGGCGGGAATACCGCCTGTAGATCAACAGCCCGCAGCCCCATGTGTTCACGCTCATGTTCCGATAGCTGCCGAAATTCTTCCGGGGTATAAATCCCTTTGATTTCTCCTTTTTCCAGATAAACGATTCGGTCGGCCAGTTCCATCAGGTAGTACAGCCGGTGTTCTGCTATCAAAACCGTTTTGCCCTGCTTTTTTATCAGCCGCAAATGCTCTCTCAACTCCTGAATGGAAGTCATATCCAAATTGGAGGACGGTTCATCCAGCAAATAAATCTGTGGGTTCATGGCATAAACAGAAGCGAAGGCGATTTTCTGCTTTTCACCGCCGGACAGTTCAAAAATATTCCTGTTCCGCAGCTTTTGAATACGCAGATCGTCGGCTGTCTGTTCCACTCGCTCTATCAGCTCCTGTGGAGGACGAGCCTCGTTCTCAATGCCAAAGGCAATCTCGCTGTCTGTGTCCACATTGAAAAACTGTGTCCGTGGATTTTGGAAAACGGAGCCGACCTTAGCGGCAATCTGATACATGGGGATATTGCTGATTTCCTGACCATCTACCAGAACACGACCATGAATATCTCCCTGATAAAACTGAGGGATCAGTCCATTCACCAGCCTTGTGATCGTTGTTTTTCCGCACCCGCTGCGGCCACAGAACAGGACACATTCTCCGTCCGAAATTTTCAAATTGATGTCATGCAGCCCGCCATGTTCCTGTCCTGTATAGGAAAACGATACATTTTCAAACTCAATCAACCGATCACACCTCCCCGCACACATAATTCAAAAATCAGATAAGCTACGGCAACGGCCATGACGCCCCAGTCGGCAGCTCCGCATTTTATCTGGACAAGGCAGGTGCGTGGATTGGGATTTTCGATTCCACGGGTGACAGAAGCAACAGAAAGATCATCCGCTGCTTTTGAAGCTGCCATCAACAAAGGCACATAAATACACTCAACTGTCATGCCCGGATGTGCTAAAAAGCTCGCCAGAGAAGGTGAAACATCTCTCATCCGCATAGCGTCCTTGATATAGCGCCAGTCCTCTTGAATAGTTGGAATGTACCGTAGCATAACTGCCATAGGAATTACTAACTTTTTGGGTGCGTGGAGACGGTTCATAGCAGACAGGAACTCATTGACTTTTGTAGTAGTCAGAACAATCCCGGCCAAGGTTCCGCACGCATAGACCTTATGAAACAATCCTAAAAAAGCAATAAACATTGTCCGCAGCGTGCCTGTCATTTCTGCCATAATCCAAACTGTCAGGGCACAGATGACCGCATAAAAGCATACAGCCTTAATGACATATTTCCACTTTCCAAAGAAAGCACCCAATATTGCAATCAGCATAACAAGGACAAATTGATATGCAAGTGAAGGAGCGAACATGGACGATAAAACACATATAAGAATAAGAAAGAGCTTGGCCCGTGGGTCGAGCCAAAGCCCTTTCTTGTGGCGTTTACCGCTCATGCTGTAATACCTGCTTTTTCAAACTGCTTTTTCAGCATTTTGCAGCCTACAAAAGCGCTGATTGCAGATGTAATGATAACAGCAGCGAACATGGCAATCAGGATGCCGGTATTTGCAGTTGCCTGCATGGTGTCGATGTAGCTCTGTTCAGTTCCGTTTCCCAGCATAGTCTGTGCCCAGCCGTTGGGGTCAACAAAGAACACGATATACGAACCAGTGCCGCCGAGAGAGAACAGGATATAAGACAGGCTGTTGAGTTTTTTGCTTTTGTACTGCCCTGCACCAGCAACAAAGTCCGCGACAATCGCCATGATCAGGTAGCCCAATGCAAAAGCCCAGTGCATACCGGTCACGAACCAAATAATACCCATGATAACGCCCATTATAGAAAGGCTCCAACGCTTATGTACTTTTGCAATCAGCAAAAGATAAATGGGGCCAGCAAGCAGCCCACCTCCTGCCGGCATGAAAAAAGTAAGTACAGGATTCGTTGCAAAAAAGACACCGCCCACCAATACAAAAACAAATAACAGTGCAGTAAAAATACCTGTTGTTACAAGGTCTTTCACTGTCAGACCTTTGTTCATAGAATTTACTTGATTACTCATTTTGACCTCCTACCTTTCATTGTCTTGACTCGACAAGTGGTTTGTGATATTCTTCGGTTAGATAGTTCTAACCACTGTCTAATACAATACGCATTTATCGAACAACATTCAATAGGTCCCGGCGATGTTCGTCTGTTCCTTTCAAAAGTTCGTCTAATCGTTGCAAAAAGGAGGCGGTCTGTTTTCATGTCTGAAATTATTGACCAGTTTTATACACCGTTGCTGATTGAACACGGTTTTATCCATGACCCAGACAACCAGCAATATGGGGCATTAGGTGACTGCTGGAAACTTTCTCCCGAAGTTGGAGAAGGCTCCTACTGGACTTATGGACAGAAAGACCTATATGATATTAAAATCCACAACTTTTCCTTCCACGAAGATTTCATGTTGGAATGTTCCCTGCCGGAATGTCTGAGTATCACTCGGTATGACTCTATTTCCGGGGAGGAATTATCTCCATACCGTAGGCTATCTGCCGGTTGTATCAAAACATTTATTGGAGGCTACGCTCCATACAAGGCTTTGATACATAAAAATATTCCAATCCGTTCGGTTGGGATTGAGATTGCACCGGCATATTATGAGGACTACCTGAAAAAACTGTACCCAGAGGCACAGATCAATCCTGTGGATGCATTTCGGAAGATCGACCAAACTTCCGACTTTCCAGAAATGTCACGGTTACTCACAGAAATCAAAGACTATCGTGGGGAAGGGATTGCCGCAAAACTTTTTTATGAGGGTAAAGTCGCAGAAGCTGTTTCAATGGTGGTGGAATATCAGAAGAAGCATCCTGATAAACCAGCCCATAAGCTCTCTCAACAGGATATTGAAAATCTCCAAATAGTTGCCGCTTATCTTAGCGATCACTATGCTTTTGATATTCCTCTGGAACGGCTAACACAGATTGCCTGCATGGGAACAACAAAGCTCAAAAGCTGTTTTAAGAAATACTACGACTGCACCATCACGGAATATGTTCAACAGCGGCGCATGAGCCAAGCAGAATATCTGCTGGCATATACAGAGCTGACAGTCGGGCAAGTTGCCCAAACAGTAGGCTATTCCACTTCAAGCCGATTTGCAGAATTATTCCGAAAAAGCACGGGATTGTTGCCATTAGAGTACAGAAAAAACGCACAGCGAAAATAAAATGAGCGCCAGGGGGAACTCTGGCGCTCACATGATTATTGAAATATCAACTCTTGAAAAATAGTTTCCTCCACCTGCACTTTCAGCGTGTTCATCAGCCCCACCCAGCGCATGGGGTCACGGGCTTTCAGTTCCTCGGTGACGCCTGCCGCCCCCATCATGCGGAATAGCGAGAAAGGTGGTTATTCCAAAATTATCTTGAATTCGGGGATAATACTGGCAAGCAATGCAAAGCGGTACCCACTTTGCGAAAACAGGCAGATTCCGTTCACACGGAACCCGCCTGTTTCATGCTTGTTGGGGCGCTGCCCCAATCCCCGCAGAACACAAGTTTTGTGTTCTGGAACGATGGATAAATCCATCGGCTGCGCGATTTTGCAAATCGCTTGTGGGCGGGCAGCTCAGCGCTGCTCCGCCTCTTTTTCCCGTCGTTCATTCGCTTCCTCCAGCTCCTTATCCAACTCCAGAATACGGTCGATATTGGCCTTGGCCGTCAGCAGCTCTTTCATTTCTTCACGGGCTTTTCGGTAGTCGGCGTAGGCCGCTTTCTTCTCCGCCAGCAGCTCGGCGTACTCGGTATTCAGCGCCTTGATGGTGGGCAGCTTCTTGAAGCCCAGTCCATCAAAATAGTTCTTTGCGGCCTTGTGGATCGTGATCTCGCTTTCATGCTCTGCAAGAAATTTCTTGGAGTACCCGGCCTCGCGATAGGCAACGTAGGTATCGCGGGTCTTGGCATAACCCACGATATGCTCCCGCAGCACGGCAATCTCGGCCATGCGTGTTTCCGCAGATTTGATCCTTGCGGAAAGCTCGTTGAAGTGAGCGGACGCTGCCGCCGCTTTCTCCGAGAGAATGGCGTAATCTAACAGCTCATGGTCTTGCAGATAGGCCACCGTCTGTGCCATCTGTTTCAGGTTAAATAACGTCGCCCAACGCGCATAACCGGCACCCTTGCCAGCGCGTAATTTTGCCTGAATGTCCACCAGCAGATTCCCGCTGCGCTTTTCCGGTTTGACCGGCGCGGCGGCGTTCTTTTGCGGCGTATGCGCCTTTTCACCTGCAATCACCGCGCGGAGATCTGCGGGAGTATAACCGTCACCGAGGGTATCCATGCGAATGAACTTTTTCTGTTCGCCGCCCAGCAGGGATGGGACTTTTTTGCCCTTGACCTCATACCCGGCCTGCCGCAGCAGCTCCAGCAGCGTTTCAAAGCTATCGGGCTTTTGTGTCAGCGCATCGTCAATGGCTGTGCAGATTCGCTCCCGGTGGGAGGGCTTCTTTTTGTCGCCCAGCCACTTGTTGTAGCTCTTGCCGTGGCGCTTCGGATTCTCCACGATGGAGCAGCCGTTCTCGATGCAGATGGTATCGTTGAGCCGCCGCACGGCGCGGCTGCTACCCCAAAAGTTTCGGAATTTTCGGGTCTGGCTGAGCGCGGTGGAGTTCCAAATCACATGATTGTGAATATGGGCTTTGTCAATATGGGTGCAGACAATGTAGGCGTGATTGCCTTTGGTGAAGCGCTTGGCCAGCTCACAGCCCAAACGGTTCGCGTCCTCCGGTGTGATCTCGCCGGGGACAAAGGATTGCCGCAGATGGTAGGCAATCACATTATCCTCGCCGCGCACTCTGCCGGTCTTTTGAATGTACTGATTCTTGGTGAAAAGAAACTCGGCGTCGGCGATCCTGCTGTCGCATTGCCAGCTCGTAATCAGCCTGCCGCCGTCCGTCTTTTGCGGATTTTCGGTGTAGTCGATGATGTCGCTGATGGCCTGTCCCACCGTGCGGCCTTTGCCGGTGTGCAGGGGCATCAGGCGCGTGGTTGCCATGGGTGTTCACCTCCTTGAAAAGCAAAACGGCCTGCCGAAGCAGACCGTTTTATTCTTCATTTATCGGATTGATAGCGGATAATCGGAACCTGTTTTACCTTTCCTCCAATGGTTCGTCGTTCCAGAGCAAAGATCATATCAGGGGTGCGTTCGAAAAAGCCTTCGTCCTTTTTCCAGCTCATGCCGCATTTGCAATGCTGCAAGCCTATGAACTGCTGCTTCATCTTTCTGCCGCAGTTCGGGCAGACCTTATTACCGTTTCCCATATTATTCAGCCCGCGCTAATCTATATAGACTGCGGATGGATTCCACGACCGTATGCCACGACAGGTCGGCAGCATAGGAGAACTTCTTCTGATAAGCCCGCCACAGCTTTTCCATATTTGAGTCGGCCTCGACTTCATCAAAGGCCGCAGGCGCGTCGGCAAGATACTTCTCTGTACCGCGTTTCCTGGCCGTTGCAATGAGCGCCGCACGGAGATCGGCTGGGACGATGCTCTGGCCGTGGAGCTGGCTCAGAATGTGCAGATCATAGAAATCTCTCATGCGGGTGTTGGTGGTGGCGCGGGACACGACAGTTTCCAGCTTCTCAGCCAGAACAGTTTCCAGATTGTACGCCAAAATTTCAATGGAACGATCCTCCAGCATCAGCTTGAAGCTGTAACGCACTTCGCGGGGCGTGATGGCGTCGCCGGTGGAAATGTCGATCTTGAGCGGCGTTATCACGCCGTCAAACTCCGTTTCCATGCTGACGCGGATGCCCGGATACTCAGCCTCGTCCATGATCTCGGAAATGCGCTTCAACCGGAACTCCACGCCATCGTCCACCGGTACGGAGATGATGGAGGCGATCATATTCTCTACTTCTTCGATGCCGACCGTCGCACCCTTTACGGTCGCGTCAATGTCCATCGTTGAGCGGGCGTCAAGCCCGACCATGGCAGCCACCAGCATCCCGCCCTTGAGAATGAACTTGTCCCGGTACTCCGAAAGAGAAATGCGCTCCAGAAAGCGCTCCATCATGTAATTGCGCATCAGAATCTGTGCATCTGCGGCTTTGTCCTTGGAGAGATTGCGGATCAGGTCTTTGAGCTGCCGTGCAGTCTTAATCATAAGAGTACCTCCAAATACTGCCGAAGCAGTTTTTCAACACGGAACATCTGCGCATAGCGCATCAGTTTCCGTAAGTTCTTGTCTTTTCGTTTTGCGTATTGCTTGAGCGCGTCCTGAAAGGTCTGCATCTCGATCCCGCTGCGGCTGCGGATCAGGTCGCAGATGGTACGCTCCATATCATAGACGGGAACGGGATTCCCGAACGGCGTGTTCATCGTGACGATTCCCACGTCATGCAATTCTTTCTTGATGGTGTAGACCTTGATGCCATCCGCTTGCAGACTGGCGGGATTGTAGCCAGTCTTGACCGTGATGGAATACGGACTCGGCTCCCGGTCGGTCAGGTCATGGAAAAACAATGCGCTTTCATGGGAGAATACGGCCTGCGCACAGCGAAGGTGCAGCAGGTACATGGCGTCCGTCCATGCGTCGGGCGAAACATAAACGCCGTGCGCTGCCTGCTCCACGCCGCGCTGCTTAGCGTAGGCGTAAAACGTGGACTTGGCAATACCGATTTCCAAAACCTGCGCGGTTTTGACGATCCCATTGTTTTGCTGAAAAAGCAGATCAAGCCGGTCGTAGGCGGTCATGTTATCACTTCCTTCTTGCTAATATTATATCCGAGATTAGCAAAAAAGTAAACAGGGATTTTAGAAAAGCAAGCCGAGGCGTTCGCCCCGGCTTGCACTTTAACTATGAATGAAGTTTTTCATGGCAGAGTTCACGTCTTGCAGCTTGCCAAGTCCCTGCACAGCCAGCATCGGAAGTCCCATCGGGCTGATCAGAAACGCCAGCACAAGGAGGATGATGCCGTTCTTTACGGAGTAGGTAATCAGCACGGCGAAAGCCAGCAGGGAGAGCAGTCCGCTTGCCAGCTTGAACACGAAGCCGGAACAGGACAGCAGCCCCGCGCACAGCCAAACGAACAGGGACAGGATAAGCGACAGCGGCGCAAAGAGAATTTTCAGGATGAACATTTTGCGGCCTCCTTTTCACAAAGTGCGGTCAGCGCGTCACGCTCTTTGGCGAGCTTTGCTTCTTCCTTTTCGGTCAGATCACGATCTCCACCCGTAATCTCCATCATGCGGAAATTCTCATAGGCATCCAGCAGAGAATCCAACAAATCTTCGGGCGTAGGGCAAAAGTCCACGGTGTTCCAGTCCTGACGGTGGTTGTCAAAACCCATGACCGTGTAGCCTTTGCTGGTCAGGACAACTTCAAAATCCGTATCGCGGTTGAGGTAGTCAGAAAATACCTTCAGCACAATTTCGTTTGTCAGCATACGTTCCGCAGCTCCTTTCCAAGCGGTCAAATCTCTTTCTGATATTAGATTACTTTGCTCATCGGTGTTTTGCAAGGATGCGGCAAAGTCATACGAATAGTTTTCGCCTTTTGCCCGACATCTAACCATATCACATAATCCTTCTTTAGTACAGCTACCTGAACTAATTTGCTCCAGATGGGAAATATAATGTTGGTACAGTTACAGGGACGGGAGGTGTGGTACTTGCAGTTGAATGAAGCCGTCAGCAGGCGTTTGGTCGAGCTGATGCAGGAGCGCGGCATGACGCAGTATCAGCTTTATATGAAAAGCGGCGTACCGAAGTCCACCATCGGCAATCTTGTGAACTGCGCATACCCATCCATGAAGCTGCGGATCATCCACGAGCTTTGTCAGGGATTGGAGATCGACCTGAGCAGCTTTTTCACCTCGCCGCTATTCGATGAAAATAATCTGGAACCGTAGAAGCTCCGATGCTGTTTTGCGTCGGGGCTTTTGCTTTTGTACGGGCAGGGGCGGCGGTTATTCCGCCGCCCCTGCGACTTATTTCAGTGCCGCCAGCGAGGAAACGATTTTCTCTGCCGCCGTCCATATCCGTTCCTGACTTTGCTGAATGTCCTCCAGATCGGTTTCGTAGATGCGGCCTGTTTCGTGGGCGCGGCGGGTGAGTTGGTTGAGGTTGTTGCTGGAATACCGAAGCAGCGACACCAGCTCCCGCAGCTCCGGAAGATCGAGCTTTACCACATATCCGTCAATCGCCATCTTGCGGAGATATGCCGCCATGTTGGTGGTGCCGAACTGCGCCATCTTCGTTTCAATCATTTCCCGCTCCTGCGGTGTAACGCGGAATTTAAGCTGAATGTCCCGTTTGCGCTTTGCCATCGCTCAACGCTCCGGGGATTTGGACTTCGCCGAAATTTTCGGCGAAGTTGTTTCAGGCAGCTTTTTCAGCATATCCCGGACAGAGGTTTTCTGCTGCTCCTGCGCGTAGGCTTTGCGGGTCTGGCTGAGAAACAGATCGACCAAACCGGGATGGCTGCTGACGGCCAGATAGCAGTTGCGGTCAGTACCCCATGCGTCGGGATTGGCGGGGATGGACATGGCGTTTGCCCAAGCCCTGTTGTCGGGAGAATAGCGTCTGTCCCATTCCGCTTGACAGACGGTGATGGCAAGGATATGAAATGCGCGGTCATAGCCAAACTGCTGCACCACCTGATCGACTGCCGCTGTATCCAGCCGGTTATCCCGGTAGTGGTCGCGGATGGTGGCTTCGATAGCTTCCTTGCAGGCTACGTTCACCTGATTGGATGCACGGTAGGCCGCAAGCTCGTCATGCTCTCTGGCGTAGGCCGCCGTGTGCTTGTAAACAGGAATATTTTTCATCATCGTGCCTCCATTTCTTTCTTGTGGGGCTTTTCCGGTGCGCCATGAACAGGCGGCGCTTTCAACCTGTCCAGAACGGAAGGCCGCGCCGATTTTGCAATCGCTTGCTCAGGCTGTGGCTGTCCCTTGCCGTCCAGATTCAGCTCCATATCCAACTCAATGAGCCGCGCCGTTTTCACGGCCAGCTCCTGCTCCTGCGGGAACAGCTTACCAACCTCGGTCTTTGCCGCTGCCTGCTGGTTATAGAGGTTTTCAAGCTGCTCCTGAACGCTGCGCAAACGCTCCGGCATTTTATCCAGCGCGTTCTCAATGCGGACAAGGTTGCCTCTGGCATCCGAACCGAGTTCAACGCGATGGGTCATCTGGCCTTTCAGCGTCAGCGTGTACGTTTTCCACATGGAATCAAAAGCAACGGACATGGTAAAGCCGCGATAGCTGCCGATCTGTACCGGGTCTTTGCCCTTGACCTCCTTGCAGGTGTCCAGCAACGCGGCACCGGCGTTTTCCTTATCGGTGAGCCGGTCGCCGCGAATCTCCATGCCGACAAAGCTCTCTGCCGGGAGCGGATGCGCCGCGAGGGTCTGCATATCCGCCTCCAGCCCACGAACAAAGCCCTTGTGTTCTTCGATTTTCTCCGGGAAGTATTTCAGCAGACTGTCCTCCAATCGGAATTGCTTGCTGTTGTGGTCTGCCTTCATAATTTTGAGCTTAGACACCTCAATGTCCAAATCCATACGCTCCTTGATGCGGGGATCACCGGCGCATAGCGCTTTGATCTCCGCAAAGGACAGCGCCGTGGCGTCCACATCCTCACAGGAGCGAACCGGGGATTTTGAGGTCATGATTTGTGAGATGAATTTCTGCTTATTTTCCACCGTTTGCCAGAGGTAGGCGTCAAACGTCCCTTCGGTTACATAGCGGCATACATGAACGAGCTTGTTCTGATTGCCCTGACGCTCAATGCGGCCTTTTCGCTGTGTGAGATCACGGGGACGCCACGGGCAATCCAGATCGTGAAGTGCGACCAAACGATCCTGCACGTTGGTTCCCGCGCCCATCTTGGCCGTGCTGCCCATCAGGACGCGCACTTGACCGCTGCGTACCTTTGCGAACAGTTCCCGCTTTTTGACCTCCGTGTTGGCATCGTGGATGAACGCGATTTGCTCCGGGGGCATCCCGGCGGCTATGAGCTTTTGACGCACATCCTCATAGACCGTAAACGGCGTGTCAGAGCTTTCTTCCAACGGAATTGCACTCTCCAGCGCACGGATTTCCGGGCTGTCCAGCGTACCGGGGGAAGCCTTTGCCGCCCGCTGCGAGGGAGCGGTCTTTGGCGTGGAAATGTCGCAGAACACAAGCTGCGTCAGCTTATCTGCCTCGCCGTTGCGCCAGTATTGGAGAATATTCGCCACACACTGATTGACCTTGGTGGTTTCCTCGTCGGGGAGCATGGGATTGATGATGCGCTGGTCAAGCCCCAGCTTGCGTCCGTCCGAGGTGATTTTGAGCATATTGTCCACATCCGGGCTGACCGCACCGCTGTGTACCTTGGACGCTCGTTCCGAGAGGGCTTTCACCATGTCCTGCTGGATCTGCGTGGGTTTGGTGGCGATGGTGTGATACGCAACCTCCGGCGTGGGCAAGTGGAGCTGATCCGCCGTTTTGATGTCGGCGACCTCTTTGAACAGATTCATCAATTCGGGCAAGTTGAAAAACTTTGCAAAGCGCGTCCTTGCCCGGTAGCCTGTCCCCTCCGGGGCAAGCTCCAGCGCGGTGGTGGTTTCTCCAAAGCGGCTTGCCCAGCAATCGAAGTGTCCCATACCCATCTCTTGCAGCCGGTCATGCTGCAAATAGCGCTGGATGGTGTAAAGCTCTGTCATGGAGTTGGAAACCGGGGTGCCGGTGGCAAACACCACGCCGCGCCCGCCGGTCAGCTCATCCATGTAGCGGCACTTGGAGAACATATCCGAGGATTTCTGCGCATCGGTGGTGGAAAGCCCTGCCACATTGCGCATCTTCGTATAGAGGAAAAGATTTTTATAATTGTCCGACTCGTCCACAAACATCCTGTCTACGCCAAGTTGTTCAAAGTAAATCACATCATCCTTGCGGTCGCAGGCTTGCAGCTTTTTCAGCCGCGCCTCCAGCCCCTTTTTCGTGCGCTCCAAGCTCTTGATGGTGAAGCTGTTGCCGCCTGCGAGCTTGGTATCCTGAATACCATCGGTGATTTCCTCAATCTGCTGGTGAAGGAGCTGTTCCTGCCGCTCCGGACTGATGGGGATACGCTCAAACTGGCTGTGGCCGATGATAACGGCGTCATAGTCGCCGGTGGCGATACGGGCGCAGAATTTCTTGCGGTTGTGGGTTTCAAAGTCCTTCTTGGTAGTGACAAGGATATTGGCCGAAGGGTAGAGCCGCAGAAATTCGGATGCCCACTGTTCCGTCAGATGGTTTGGCACGACAAAAATGGATTTCTGGCACAGTCCCAACCTCTTGGATTCCATCGCAGAGGCTACCATTTCAAAGGTTTTTCCCGCGCCAACTTCGTGTGCCAGCAGCGTATTCCCGCCGTACAGCACATGGGCGATGGCGTTTTTCTGATGCTCCCGGAGGGTGATTTCCGGGTTCATACCGGAGAAAACGATGTGGCTGCCGTCATACTCGCGGGGACGAGTGCTGTTCATTTCCTCGTTGTATTGCCGTACCAGCGTTTCGCGCCGCTCCGGGTCTTTCCAAATCCAGTCCTTGAACGCATCCCGGATAAGCTGCTGCTTCTGCGCGGCAAGGGTGGTTTCCTTGGCGTTGAGGACACGGCGCTCCCGTCCGTCTGCGTCCTCAATGGTATCGTAGATGCGAATATCGCGGAGGTTCAGCGCATCCTCCAGCAGCCGGTAGGCGCTGGCGCGGTCTGTGCCGTAGGTGGTGAACGCCGCCACATCGTTGTAGCGCACCATGCTCTTGCGGGAAACCTGCCATTCTGCGGTGTACGGGACATAGCTGATCTCGATCTGTCCGCGCAGATAGCGGGGCGTTTCAAAGGTTTCGTACATGAATTGCTCGATGTACTTCTTGTCAAGCCATGTCGCACCCAGCCGCACTTCGATTTCACTGGCCTCAAGGTCTTTCGGCTGGGCAGCAATCAGGGCGTCCACATTCCCGACGAAGAATGGGTCGCGCGCTGCCACGCGCTGCGCGGTACGGAGCTTCTGCCGGACGTTGCCGGAGAGATATTCGTCCGCCGTCTGCCAGCCCTTCGCCCAATGCTCGCCGCCGTCCTCCAAGTCAAACGGGCCACTGTTGGGTTCCTTGTAAATGACGCCCTTCAAATCCTCAACGATCTGCGGGATTTTCTCGCTGCCGCCCATGAGGGAGGCCATAAAGTCGAGATCGACGCAGGCTTTTTCTCCGATGCAGACAGCAAGGGCTTCGCTGGCGGTATCCACAGAATCTACGCTGCGCTGCTGCTTGATGGTGCGCTTGTGGAACATATCCGCCTTGCGCTCCAGCTTTCCGTCGTCATCCAGCACTTCCAGCGAACACAGGAGATAGTATGAGGAATCGTCAGAGAACGCAAGACGGTTCGCACGGTCATTGATCAGGCCGTGTTTTGCGGAGAACGTATCATAGAGGCGGTTTAGCTCGGTCTGCGCTTCCTGAATCCGGCTTTCTGCGCTGTACTCGTCCATTTGCAGGGCAATCAGCTCATTCACGCAATCCCGCAGCGCGACCATGCCCTTGACACGCTCGGCGGCGGTGGCGTTCAGCTCCGGTTTGACCATGCGGCTATTTTCCCGGTAGTACACCTCGCCGCCCACCACGGTGTAGGAGTAGTTTTTCACATTGGGGTCTGCGGGGATAGACGTGTCGATCTGTTCGCCCTCGCCCAGCTCTGGCAGTTCCGCCTCCTGATAGGTGCCGCGAATGTTTTTCACGGCATCATGGAGCTGATCTGCAAGCGCCAGCCCCTCAATGGGGACAACGGTGAAATCCTGCTTGCCGTATTGGGTGCTTTCGGAGGTCTGCCTGCCTAAAATCATCTCCGGGTGGTCAACAAAATAGCGGTTGATGGCAAAGCCATCCTCGTTCTGGCCGAGGTGTACCCAATCCGGTTCGATCTCAATGGGACGGTCACGCTTTTGGAGAAAGAGAATGTCCGAAACCACATCCGTACCGGCGTTGGCGCGGAACGCATTGTTGGGCAGACGAATGGCACCCAGCAGCTCCGCCCGCTGCGCGATGTACCTGCGGACTTCGGGCGATTGCTTGTCCATCGTGTAACGGGAGGTCACGAACGCAATCACGCCGCCCGGTCGCACCTGATCCAGCGTTTTTGCAAAAAAGTAGTCGTGAATGGAAAAACCGAGCTTGTTATAAGCCCGGTCATCTACCTGATATTGTCCGAACGGGACGTTGCCCACGGCGAGGTCATAGAAGTCTTTTCTGTCCGTTGTCTCAAAGCCCGCGATGGTAATGTCCGCCTTGGGATAAAGCTGCTTGGCAATACGTCCGGTGATGCTGTCCAGCTCCACGCCGTAGAGCTTGCTGCCCTGCATTTGCTCCGGCAGCAGGCCAAAGAAGTTGCCGACGCCCATAGACGGCTCCAGAATGTTACCGCTCTGGAAGCCCATATTGCCGACCGCTTCATAGATCGCCTTGATAACGGTGGGGCTGGTGTAATGGGCATTCAGCGTGGACGCACGGGCGGCAGCGTATTCCTCCGGGGAAAGTGTGGCGTACAGCTCTGCAAACTCGTCCGACCAGTTTGGCTTATTCTCGTCGAAGGCATCCGCAAGACCGCCCCAGCCCACATAGCGGGAGAGGATTTCCTGCTGCTCCGGGCTGGCCTGTAAGCCCTCAAACTCCAGCTCTTGCAGGAGTTGGATAGCCGCCATATTTGCCCGAAACTTTGCTTTTGCGCCGCCGACGCCGAGGGCATCATCGGTGATGTGGAAATTCTGCGCGTCGCGGTGGCTTGCCGCCTTGAAGTCAGCGTAAGCGGCCTGCTCCGCAGCGGCAACGCTGGGAAAGCCCTGCCACTCGCCGTCAACGGGGATAGATACCGCAGGACGGTGTGCGGGAGGCTCGTCGATCTCGGCCTGAGAGATGGCATCATCAAAATCCGGCACAAACTCTCCCATTTCCGAGAGTGCCGCTCGACCTTCATGCTCCAGAATCAGCCTTTCTTCCTCGTTCATAGCAGGAGGTTCAGGCTTGGCGGGTTCCGCAGAGAGCGGGTCATGCTCCGGCTCGTCAAAGCGCAGGGTGCGAATCTCCACATCATAGGGGAGGTTGTTTTTGTCAGCGGGATACACCGCCACGGTCTGCTCGGTGTAGGCGGGTGCCTGTTCCGGCTGCGGATACCGCTCCATGAGCCGTGCGAAGCTCTCCCTGCTCTCCGCACGGGAAACGGGATAGCGAAGCGACGGATCGCGGAGAGAAATATCAAAAAGACCGATGCTCTCAATAATAAACGGCTTGCCGTCCTCCAAATATACCGTATCGCCTACGGAATACGGGAACGGTTCTCTCTGCGGGACAGGAGCTGTTTCGGGAACGTCTGTAACTGCTTCCCCTGGCTCATGCCAGCGGTATTGCTCCACATCCTCATCCGAAACATGAATGAGGTCGCTGAAATCGAGGTTTTCCAGCTCGTTGGTAATAATCTCTTGCAAAGAGCCGTACTGCCGGGTTTCCAGATGCTCGTCATCCAGATAGCGCTCCAGCCGGTAATTCACAAGGTCAATGTTCACCTGAATGGGAATCTCATCGTCGGTGACGGTGGTGTAAGCGACGCCAATCTTGGTGGGGTCGCTGAAATCCGCCTCTGAGTCGTATTCACTCCGGCAGAAGTCGGAGATCAGTCCCTTTGCACGTTCCATGAGCGCCTGCTCCGCAACACGCTCCGCATCCTGCATCACACGCTGGATAAATGGATCGCTGTTCAGCTTTTCGGGGTCAACTACTTTGCCGCCCACGATGCCGCGCTCGGCGAGGGTTTCCCGAATGGCAACAGGGTCAATATCATCGAAATTGTCGCGTTCCGCCTCGGTGTAGAATTTATCCTCGCGGATGAGCTGCGCCAGTCGCCGCTGCACCTTCGGCCATGTCAGTTCGGCGGTTTCCGGGCTTCCAGCGCGGACGATAAAGAGATTGTTGCCCTCCTTGCCGCCGTACTCGTGAGCAAGCCATGCAGCAGTTTCTTTTTCACGTCCGTGCTGCTGCATATACCGCACTACGGCGTGTTTGCTCTCGATATTTCCGTTCCATGCACGGAGTGCATCGTCTATATCGTCCTGCGAGAGCGGGCGCAGCAGATCGTGAAGCCGCTCATAGGTTCCCTCAAAAACCTCCTGATGTAAGCGGCTGCGGAATTCTGGAACATCCGAAAATAGCCGGATAAGCTCCATATCTTTTGAATTGAGAACGGCACGGCGCACAGCGGCATTACACTCGATTTCCGCATTTTCCCGGTCAGAGTGACCGCAGGCGTTGCGATAGGCCGTATCCTCCGAAACTGCTGCCATCACCACCGGCCTGTAATGCTCCAAACGTTCCTGCACCGTGGGCTGAACTTGCTCTGCGGCGGGGTCGCGGAACACCCTCGTGCCGTCCGCGCCGAACTCTGCTTCATAAGCATTGATGGCGGCTTCTGCTTCATGGTCGATAGAGCGCAGCGTGTAAATGTGGCGCTCACCTCTAAAGTCTGGCGCTTCGGCAATCGTCACATCATACTTATCGCGCAATTTCTCTACATACATCTCTAAATTGTGCGCCGGAACGCCGCACATTTCCACACGGCCAGCGCCGGGGATATTGCGGGTGGTCAGGTTCATATCCAGTAGCTCCACCGCCTGTTTTGCGTCCCCGCCATACATCTCAAAGAAATCGCCCACCTGAAACAGCACGATGTTGTCCGGGTGGGCTTCCTTGATGGCGTTATAGCTGTCGTAGGCGGTGTTTCGCACCACATCCTGTGCCTGCGCCTTATCATAAAGCGCCTGTTCGTCTGGTGTAAAATAGCGGTTCATCCGAATCAGCTCAGAGACACGCGAAGCGACCTTGTTCCAATTCATCTGAACATCTGCACATCCCGCTTTTTTCAGCGTGATGCCTTTGCTGCCGTGATCTTCATAGCTGCCGCTTTCTCTGGATACGGCATGGGTATGCCCGCCGATGCCGTACTCCTTTTTCAGAAAATCGGCATTCTCCTTGGGAGTGTGCGAAGTCTGGAAAAACGCATAGATGCGGGTCTTTCCACCCTCAAAGCTGCTCCCGTTTGCAAGAGAAGCCGCAATTTCATCTTCGGTGATAAACCTGCCGGTTTCTGGAATAGCCTCCATATCTGAGCGGAATTCCTTTCGCGGAAGGGACAAATCTTCCAAACGTGTGAAAAGTGCCTGCGACTTGTGGTAATGGAAGCGCAGCAGCGCACGGTTTTCGCGGTAGGCGTCCATGAATACCTTGTATTCCGACAGGAGCCTTTCCCGGAACGCCGGATTCAGCAGATCGTCCGTCAGACGCTCCGTTTCCTCTGGAAAGCTGGTGCTATGGATATTACCCAAGCAAGACAGATACCCAAGCGACTTTGCTTCATCCGAGAAATCGTGATAAAGGTTCCAGACATCCACAGCAATACCCAGCCGCTCATAGCGCGGGGCTTCCGTGACCTCAAGATTGGTGGCAAATGCGCCGCCGTCCAGAAGTTCCTCAATACGCTCCGCCGCATCTGCCCAGCCTATCACTTGTGCAGAGCGAAGATAGCGAGAGGTATCTCCGGTTGCAATATGGATACCATCGTCCCCGTACCATGCGGAAAACCTGCCGTTATCCGTAATCAGGCCGTTGCCGCCGTGGTAAAGAGCTTTCAGAAATGCCGCGCGATCCTCTAAAGGTTTTTGCTTGGAGAATTCCGCAGCAATTTTCATCCGCGTTGCATCCGCATTACCGCCCGCGCGCAGGATGTGGTCAATATCATTCTGAGAAATGAACATAGAAAAAGCGGAGGGTGTTACACTCTCCGCTTCTGCGATGGATTGAATTTGTTCTGCCTCTGAGGGGAAGAAGGACATCTGCGCCCCAGCAGGGGCATCGAACATGGTTAGCTGAACACCAACTCCGTGAGGATCGTTTCCTCGGCCTGCGCTTTCAGCGTGTTCATCAGCCCTACCCACTTCATCGGATCGCTGGCTTTCAGCGCTTCCGTCACGCCTGCCGACTTCATCAGCTCCGGCATCATCTGTTCCAGCCGGTTGTTCGCTGCCTCGTCGATCTCCCACAGATGGGGGTACAGCTTCTCGGACAGCAGCAGGCTGTTCCACAGCACCGGACGATGCTCCTTCAGGTAATCCTTCCGCATCCTGCCGTACTTGCCCAGCGGGGCTTGCGGCTGCTCTGTCAGGCTCAGGTCGGGGATCAGATAATCCCCGCTGCGGGTGTAGGTCAGTTCGCTCATGGCTTTCGCTCCTTTCCGCGATTTTCTCGCGCTCATAATTCTTGATGGTGACTTCGATCTGCCGCAGCACCAGCTCGCTGGACTGGCTGATGGCCGTTCCAAGAGCGGCGACGGTCTGCGGGGTGTTGAAATCAAAGACATTCAGAAAATCCTCATGCTCGAAGTAATCTCCCGGCTGCATCCCGCAGCGGGAGAGCAGCGCATAGGTGGTGCTGACAACGGCGGCGTTCCGAAAAGCGGCTCCGATGTTGAACTCATCATAGTCCTCCAAAAAGGAACCGTCAACGATGCCGACAATATCGCGCCGATTGTCGTGCCAGTATTCATCTACAAGCTGCGCCGCCACACGCTCCATCTGATCGGCAAGTCCGTTTTCACCGGAAACGTCAAAGCGCTGTTCCAGCGCCGCAGATACCACCTCACGATGCTCCTGCCGGTATTCCCAAAGATAAGGGCGGCGAGAGTTCTCGCCGCCGCTGGTATCGGAAACATCGAATACATATCGGAGTTTGGGTTGGTCGCTGCTGGTATCCACAAGGGCGATGCCCTTGCTGCCTCGCCGCACATAGCGGCGCATCTGCTTATTCCAAAGGTCGTATCCCGCGCAGGCCGTGGCTTCCGGGCGCTGGGCGAAAATCATGAGCTGTTCATTGTAGGGGTACTTATACAGCCTTGCGGCGGTGGTCAGAAATGCCGTCCACTTCTGGTAGCTTCCCGTGATCTGCTCCGCCGTGCGGTCTGCCATCTGCGCATAGAGCTGTACTTTACTCGGCATCCATATCCTCCTTTTCAAAATCGGGGAACAGGTCGAGCGCGTCATATTCCTCGTTGCTCATCCTGTGCAGCTTTGCGATGGCGCTGTCCGTCAGCTCCCGCAGCTCCGTTTCATCCGCAGCGAGATAGCCGCGCATTTCCTCCAGCGCCGCGATCAAGCCCGTGCGGGTGCCGGTGTTGTAGAGGCTCATAAGCTGGCGTTCTTCAAAGGTGATGTTCATATCAAAGCTCCTTTTCCGCGCTCTTTTTGGGCGCTGTTTTGTGTGGACGTTCTTGGGCCGGTTGGCTTTTGAGCTGCTCCAGCACAGATTTCTTCTTTTCCCGGTATGCCGCCTCTGCCAAATCCATCAGGGAGATGGACATACCGGCCTTGACCTGTGCCTCAAGGTCGGCGACGGTGGGCTGTTTGGGGCCGTTGTTGATAATGCCGTCAATCATGCCGTAATCATCTTCCATCGACATTTCGGCGGCTTTCAGATAATTCTCCGGTTTCTGAAAGGCGGGCAGCTCCTGAAATCCCATGCTGTCACAGTAGTGATAGGATACCTTGCCGTCCTGTTTCAGCGCAACGATGTCGCTGACGGAGAGGCTGTGTCCCACAAAATCACCGGGGCGCTCGTCGTTGAAAATGTAGTAGAAGTTTTCGAGGATTCTGCCGGTATCATCGTCCGGGTACACCTCACGGGTATAGATGGCTTCATAGTTGGCCGGGTCAGGCGGCGCGGCCAGACTGCCGAGGCTGGCAAAGCGAAGCTCCACCGGCACATCCCGGCGCAGTTGGTAGATCGCCATAGAATCGGTGGGACTGTTCAAAAAGCGCTGCTCCACATCGCGGGGCGGGATATGGCCTTTGACCGCATCCCAATCCGGTCGCGTGATCCCGAACATCCCGTCATGCTTGATGATGTCCTCGGCTTCAAAAACCATTTCCTCGACGTCGTCGGGATAGAGCATATAAACCGTGATGTCATGTTCCAGCAGCTCCATCGCCCGATCCTTGGAAAGCGGGAGCATATCGCCGTCCAGATACCCATAGCTGCGCATATCGTCCACCGTCAGCGTGGGGTCAGGCATCGGGACGGCCTGCTCCAGCTCCGGGAGCATATTATCTGCCGCATCGGTGGGAACAGCGACTGCGCCGGTGATCTGTTCCCCAGCACCGAGGGGCAGCTCGTTTGCCTCCTGCAAGTCTTTCAACAGCTCCAGCGACGCAAGGCGGATCGGCGCAGCACCGCCAATGTTGTGGAGCTTGCAAATTTCAAGAGCCGCTGTGGGCAGTTGCTGTTCGGTGCCGTCGAGTACGCCGCCATCCAACACTTTTGTGGAACCGGCGTCATAGATGGTGTAATCAATGCCTGTGTCGCTGCGCTGAACGTGAATGTATTTGTCGTTGTCCACCATGTAGAGCTTTTCCGCCTCTGGCGCTTCCACGCTTGGCTGCTCCGCAGCGGCCAAATTCTCCCGGTCTATGCCGCGCTCCTTGCAAATCTCCGCAAAGTGCCGGTCAATGTCCGTAATCAGCTCGGAAGCCGTCTTGTTGATGGTTTCCAGACTGGCGCGAAGCTCTTTCAGCTCCTTGCCCTTTGACCATGTGGCGATATAGCCGAAGCTGTTTTCGCCCGTTTCAATGCCGTAATACTGGCAGACCGCATAGGAGATGCTTTCGGCCTCGACCTCCTCGGTGTTACGGCTCTTTTCGCCGGGGACAAGGATCGTCTCACCATCGTCCGCAAGCTCCGTCATGTGTTCGTAGTCGTGGAGCTTGGCGTGGGCAATCTCATGGACGGCGGCGCATACCGTCTGCACCTCACTCATACCGGCGCGGATGGTGATGCTCTGCGCCTTAATGCTGAAAAAGCCGTCCGTATCCCGCGCAACGGGCTTTATCTCTATCGGAACGGGAGAAGCGCGGCGCAGCGCCTCCATGAAAACCTCATACTGCTGCACATTTCCGCTCAGATCGGCGGCAAGCTGGGGCAAGGGCTTTCCCGTAGTTTGTGACACATCAAAGACGGATACCACCTTGAACATGGGAATACGGATTTCCTTTTCCTCAATGATGGCCTTGCCGTCCGCGTCCAGCAGCGGCGCATTGGTTTCCGGGTCGGTCTTGATTTCCTCGACCTTTTTCTTATAGGGCGTGGGAGCAATAATGCGAATCCCTTTTTCGCCCTTCAGGACATTCCTGCCAAACTGATCGCGCCACTTGTTGAAGCCCGCCACATGGGTGGCGTCGGGGCGCTGCATATAGATGAGCATGGTATTATTGACCGAGTAGCGGTGAAAGCGGCTCATGGTGGAGAGATACTGCTGGTACTTATCGCTCTCGAACAGCTCCTTGATGCCATTTTCGATGCTGTCAACGATCTCCCGCATCCGGTCTTTGTTGGTTTGCTTTTCAGCCATGATGATCTCCTTTCAGAAAAAATAGCGCCCCTGCGCAGAAGAAAACACATCCTGCACAGGGGCAATTCTCCACAGATAGAGGCCGTTTTTGCGCTTGCGGATAGAATGACGCAGCCCCTTGTGATTCCGCATGAAAAAAGCCTTGCGGCACGGGGCTTTTACGCCTTCTATCTGCGGAGGTTCCAGTATTGTTCACGCTTCCGTTTGGCGTCCTGCTTTCTCCGCTCCCGCTTGGCACAGGTGGGGCAATATTTGGCGCGGTTGGAGGAAGAATAGACCGGCTTGCCGCAGACGGCGCAGCGCTTTCCCGGTCTTTCCCGCATCACATCGGCCAGCAGCTCGTGGTCGGCGGGAAGTACCGCGTTTCGGAACCAGTTGCACAGCAGCGAGTAGGAAATACCCTGTACGCAGACGCAAGGCTCTCCATCATCCAGAGCAAGGCAGTTGCCGTGATCGTAATTACAGCAGAGCTTCCGAATGAGCTTTTTGGAGCGGCGGAGCTGCTTGTGATCCATACGCGGCGCATCAGCCATTGTCGAACACCAGCTTATAGCCCGTGCGCTGCCCATCGTCCTCCAGAAGAACAACGGCATCATAGGTCTTTCCGGTCTTTTCAGAATAACAGCCTTTCAGCGGAGCGCGGCCATTTTTCAAAAGCGCAGCGGCAAGAGATTTCGTCAGCGCCTTTTTCTTGGCGGCGAAGAATCGGCTATTTTTCCAGAGGACAAATGCGCAAGAACGATTCTCACAGAAAAAGCCCTTCTGCGATTCCGTTACCTCGGCCCCGCAGCGGGGACACCTGCCGACTACCTCACGCCCGGAGGGGAACAGGACTTCCGCACCGGGGATGGGCTTGTAGGTCTGCACCAGCTCATGTAGCATGGCGGCGATCCCATCCATGAAGCTGTCCGGGGCGATTTCGCCGCGCTCGATCTCTTTCAGGCGGTGTTCCCATTCAGCGGTGAGCTGCGGAGACTGGAGCTGTTCGGGCAGAACGGTGATAAGCGCCGTGCCGGTGGAGGTGGGCAGCAGATTTGTGATCTTCTTGGACTTCCTGCGCTCCACAAAACCGGAGGACACCAGCTTTTCAATGATACCGGAACGGGTCGCCGGGGTGCCAATGCCCTTGCGCTCGGCATCATCTGGCATATCCTCCTTGCTTGCGTTCTCCATCGCAGCCAGCAGCGTATCCTCGGTGAAATGCTTGGGCGGCGTGGTTTTTCCGGTCTTGACCGATGCGGCAGATACGGAAAGCGTCTGTTGCTCCGTCACCACCGGCAGCGCGGGCGCTGCCTCTGCCTGCTCCTGCTCATAGCGCTTCCAGCCGGGAGCAAGGACGGTTTTGCCCTTGGCGGTGAAGCTCTGACCGGCACAGTCCACCGTAATGACCGTTTCTGCGTAGCGATGTGGTTCATCCACCGCACGAAGCAAGCCCCTTGCCGCCAGCTTCAGCACCTCGCGTTCGCCCAGCGGCAGAGAGGCTATATCTACCTTTTCCGCGCTGATGGTGGGAACAATGGCGTGGTGATCGGTGACTTTTTTACTGCTGCATACCTGCTTGGCGCAGATGGTCGGCGGCTTCTCCATGCCGCAGACAGCGGCAGCGGCGGCGACAAGGCCGGGGACGCTGCCCTCCATATCGTCGGTCAGATAGCGGCTGTCGGTGCGCGGGTAGGTACAGAGCTTCTTTTCATAGAGCGCTTGGAGATAGTCGAGGGTCTGCTGGGAGGTGTAGCCGAGAACGCGGTTGGCGTCGCGCTGGAGGGCGGTCAAATCGTAGAGCGCGGGCGCTTTCTCAGACTTTTCCTTGCGCTCCACGCTTTTGACGGTTACTGCCTTGCCCTTGCAGGCGTTGGCGATGGCGTCGGCGTCCTTCCTGTCCTTCATTCGGCCTGTCGTGGCGGGAAAGCCGCAATCGAGCTGAACGGTGTAGAACGGTTCTGCCGCAAATGCGGAGATCTCCGCCTCACGCTGTACCAACAGCGCCAGCGTGGGCGACATGACGCGCCCGATGTTCAATGTGCGGCCATACGTCAGGGAGAAATACCGCGTGGCGTTGATACCAACCAGCCAATCAGCCTTGGCGCGGCACAGGGCAGATTGATGCAGGCCGTCATAGTCGCGCCCAGACTTAAGCTGCTGAAAGCCGCTGCGGATGGCATCATCCTCCATTGAAGAAATCCAAAGCCGCAGAATCGGCTTGGAGCATCCCACAAGGCAGTAAACCGTGCGGAAGATCAGCTCACCCTCGCGCCCAGCGTCGCAGGCGTTGACCACCTCTGCCACATCCTCCCGGCGCATCAGCTCCCGCAGAATGTCAAACTGCTTCTGCTTTTCAGAGCGGACGATGAAGCGGAACGAGGTAGGAATGATGGGCAGCGCCGCCAACGTCCATTTGGCATCATCGGCATTGTAAACGGCGGCGTCGGCCAGCTCTGCCAGATGCCCAAAGCACCACGACACGATATACCCGCCGCCCTCCAGATACCCGTCATGCCGTGATTTAGCACCCAGCACGGCGGCGATGCTCTGCGCCACGGAGGGTTTTTCGGCGATCACAAGGCGCATGGTGCAACCTCCATTCTCTTTACGTCACGGTAGCAGGGACGAACGCAGCTCTGTCCGAAGCGCTTGCAGCCGTAGCAGAAGTGTTCCTTGGCAGCGTCGGGAGGGCTGTCCTCCCGCGCTGCTTTCGGCTTCTGCATCATCAGGCGTTCCAGCGGGTTATTGGTGAAATATCTCATGCGTCTGTATCCTCCGTAGTATCCTGTTCCGGTTCGCCCTCATACGGCTCAAACTCATATTCGTCCTCATCCTCACCGTAGTCATAATCGTCCAGATCGGCGCTGCCCTTGGTCTGCGGCTTGGCCTTTTTCTGCTTGAAGATGTAGAACGCTGCACCGCTGCCCAGCGCGACAATCAGCAGGACGACAAGGATACCGCCCACGCCGCTCTTTTCCTCCGGTTCCTCGGCGGCGGGTTCTGTCGGCTCAGCGGGGACTTCGGGCTTTGCCTCCTTGCCCACGCACTCGGTCATGTTGACCGCGCAGACGGGGCAGGATGTATTGACCGCACCGGCCACGCATTTGGTGGTGCAGGAGCAAGTGGCGGGCGTTTCTTCCTCGCCGGTCAGCGCCATCAGGTCGGCCTCATCCACCTGATTCAAGAAGTGGACGGTTTCTTCGCCCTCATCGTCGCGGTCAATAATCAGGTAAAATGTATTGCCGTTCTTGCTTTCCAGCGTAATGAACTGTTTTCCTGCCTTGGTGCTGGAGCCAATATCGTCGATCAGTGTCAAATTGCCGTCCGGTGTCAGCGCATCGCTGCCGCCCATCATGCCGCCGATGCTCACGGTGCTGTCGGCGGCGTCGGTGACGGTCAGATAGCTGCCGTACACATAGCCCACACGGGCAGGTAGCAGGATTTTTACCCAATCGCCGTCCCTGCCAATCACATCGACCACCGTGCCGTTGGGGAGCTGCGTAAACGCGGTGTTGTCCAGTCCCGCGCCGGTGCGGACGTTCAGGTTGCCGCCGTTGGTCGTGACCGTGCCGATCTGTTTTGTTTCCTGTGCGTCTGCGGCGCTGCTTTCGGCGGTGGGCAGCGCATCATCAGGATAATCACCGTCGCTGGCAAAGGCGGAAACGGGGAGAATCCCGATGCACAGGAGCATCAGCAGCAGGCTGATAAAAATGCGTGGTGTGTTCTTAGTCATGGTTCAACGCCTCCTTTTCCGAAGTGGCCGGTGCAGGCGCGGCCTGCATACGGCGGAACAGCTCGGCAAACTGCTCCATCGTCATGCCGTTCTCACGCACCATGCCGATGATGTCGGTGTCCTCCAGCTCACGAATCTGCTTTTCCAGCTCGCGGTTGCGGCCTTGCAGATCAGAGATTTTGCCTTTGTTCTTCTCCAGCTCTCCACGGAGCTTCATAATTTTCGGGTTCATATCGTTCACTCTCCTTTACGGCAAGCGCCCATAACGGTAGAAATGGGACTGCCAATAGCTTGAATTTAAGTTCGCATAAGAGATCGGGTCGCCACAGTGGATCATCATATTGTTGCCAACATAGATACCCACATGGCTGACACCGGGGGTATCATACGTTCCGGTGAAAAACACCAGATCGCCCGGCTTGACGTTAGCAGAGGATACAGGCGTACAGATATTGCAAAGTCCCTGCGCGCCCAGTCTGCCCACATCCCAACCGGAATGATTGATGACCCAACTGACGAAGCCCGAACAGTCAAACGAGGTGGAGGGACTGCTGCCGCCCCAAAATAGTGATAGGTAATCCTTTGATGTTATCTCCGGATTTTCCCCCACTTCACACCGTGCATGCGACTTTCACCGCACACGGCGTTCCATCGTTAGTCATACTCACAATCTATTACAATCTACCTTGTTCGTTTTTAGGGGTTGTGTTCCCCGAATTTCTCCTAAACCTGCTTTCAGGCGCAGAGCGTTCAGCTTTTCCATTTGCTTCTTATTGAGATTGCAGACTTCAAGGTAATAAGTAATCGTTTCAACCGTTTCTGCATGGACGAGCCGGTGTACCAGTTTATTTATCAGCACCAGATTTTCGTAGCTGTCATTCCCACCGTATTTTTTCGGCTTGATGTGGTGGCAGTGTATTTCATCTGTTGTCAGAAATGGCATTCCCGTAACAGCACATTTTCCGTATTGTGCCGAGAATAGGGAAATCCGGTTATCAGCTAATTCAACGCTCCTGTTTCCTATAGGCTGTCGCATAAGTGCCAGCATCAGATTCACGTTGATTTTCAGATTATCGTGCAATCCCTTCCGCCCCGCTGGGGTGTAGCAGTTGATAGCCCTTTTTCGGCTTAGAGGGATGCTATGCCGGATATAGCTGATAGGATATACTGGTTCGTCCGTCCCTTTCACATAGCGTAGCGATTTAGACTTTCCATATTTCTGCGATTCAAAGACTGTTAATTTTCGGCCGTTTCTCACAAGTCTGCTTCCCTGGCGTTCCTTTAATCCATTGGTCAGCACTGTCATGACAGAACGTCCCAGGGAACTGCAATCTTCACTGATACAAGTTGCTATTCTGTAATAGTCTTGCAGCCCCACGACGATTGAGTTATACAGTGAAATCTCACCACGCTCATGTTTTTCCTTTCTTGGGTGGATTATATTTTTCGCCTGTGTGACCAGTTTTTGGCGCGCATGTTCAAGCTGTTTGTCACCTACATGAGATTTGATGACATATTTATCTGCTCTGCGAAACACCTTCATCTTGAACCCTAAGAACTCTGAATAGCGATGTTTTACATTCACTATCTTTGTTTTTGTTGGTGAAACCTCTAAATGCAGACGTTCCATTAACCATTGTGTGACTGCCTTCATCGTCCGTTCCGCTTCATCTTTCGTCCTGCAAAATATTCTGAAATCATCAGCGTAACGGACAATATACATCTCCTTTAGATTTGTCCTTCGCATAAACTTGTAGGCATTGGATTTATTGATACTGCCATTTGCGTTTATGGAGGTCTTGTATTTTGCCGTGACCGGATTATCCTGCCATTGGCTGTCAACCCATTGGTCTAATTCATTCAGCACGATATTCGCCAGAAGCGGGGAGATAATACCGCCTTGGGGTGTCCCTTTGGTCGGGTATTCCATTGCCCCATTTTCTAACCGTATTGGTGCTTTAAGAATCCGTTTCAGCACGAACAGGAGATTTTTGTCCCTGATTCCGAGCGACCATATCTGCTTTATCAGCTTGCTGTGGTCTACATTGTCAAAGAATCCTTTGACATCAAGCTCAACGACATAGTGCAGTCTTGTATTCTGTATTAAGAACTCCGCTCTTGCGATGGCGTTTTCAGCAGACCTGTTTGGACGGAATCCATAACTGTTTTCGCTGAATTTCGCTTCACAAATCGGCTCCATGACCTGCTTGATACATTGTTGTACCAGCCGGTCCCAGACGCAGGGGATTCCCAGCGGCCTGGTTTTTGTTGGGTCGTAAGGTTTTGGTATTTCTTTTCTTCGGACAGGTTTCGGACGATACCCATGTGTACTGCCGATTGTAATGAAACGGACTGTATCAATAACCTCATCCGGCATCAGCTTTCCGATGTCATCGAATGTCACGCCATCTGTTCCCGGAGTTTTGCTTCCGTCATTTGACTTGATATTTCTATATGCCAGCAGGATATTTTCACGTTTTAAGATGATGTTCATCAAATTTGTGAAAGTCTCATTTTTACTGCTTTTCGCATACAGACCGTCAAACACTTCCTGTATCCCGTAATATTCAGCATGGCGCAGTCCGCTCATACATAATGATTTTTCGGCTTTCTCTTTTGGCATAAGGCATCACTCCCTTCTTTTGAATTGAGTGACTTTTTTGTCCTACTCGAATCCTTACTGCGATTGAATGATTGTTTCATATATGACTAATGACTTGAGGCCATCCCTCCGAATCCTTCTTTTTCGCGGGATTCATCGTAAGTCCGACCTCTGCTTTTCAGCACCGGTTCGGCAGCTTATTTTCTTCGTCTGCCTGCTTTACCACTATGGTAAAGCCCGATACCTTTCCTTGTTCCGATAATTCTATCTGTGCATATACCCTTAGGTCTCCGCTTTAGTCCTGTCAGCTTGGATGCGCCTTTAACACATCATGGTCGTTCATACATACGATTTTTACTAAACCACACTGACGGCGAATTAACGCCACCATACATTTCTATATGGCCTACCTTTAGACCTGTACATTCGCGGTTTTCGTCAGTGCTTCCGCACATTCTAACCATAGGTATTTTATAGAGCCCCGGCCTATAGGTGACACCGCCCACCTCTGGGCGGCTTTCGTGTGGCTGGTTGTTATCCAGCAATTCTTACGGTCACTCTCAGCCGACTTCACCGAGCTTCTGACCCATAGCGTTTCCGCTTTAAGCCAGTCGGAGTATTAGGCTGGCGTTTCAGGGCGTTACCCCATCATTCCACCAATCGAATTACCAGTTCACCTGTCTTTCTTTTCACCTCCAATCATCGGACAAGTGCCCAACCTTTTCAGTTGGGAACAAGTTGCACCGTAGGGGTAGCCGAGATACTTTTCCGCTTCCTTGATGATGGCGGCAAATACCTCATCGTCCAGCGCCTCCGGGGGAATGTCGTAGTCGGTATAGCTGCCCTCCACATACTTGCCGATGTAGCCTGAACCGGGGAACAGGTCGGGACGGTTGCCGAGGGTGGCCATATAGGTGGCGTACATTCCGAGCTGTTCTTCGCTCATAATGTAAACGGGAACATGGGAGAGATTGAAGTTTTCCAGCGTGACCGTGCAGATGTAGTAGTCATACGGCACCTGATAGGTGTCCGTATGGGTGTTGCCGTCCGCGTCCGTCCATGTGTCGGTTTCCGTGCGGTAGCGGGTTTCCACCACCACATCCTCGGTCAAGATGTACTGGCGGTCAAAGAGCATCTGGAGCGTACCCTGCACCTCATCCAGCGTCCATTCCCCTTGATGCAGCGCCGTAATCATGGAAATGAGTACATAGGGGTCATGCTCGATGGTGTCCAGATCAAAGTGGTACTCATCGTAGTCATGGGTGCTTTCGTAGGTGTCGAGGTAGCGCTGAAGCTCTGCTTCCATCGCGCAATACTGCGCCTCCGCACCCAGCATATCGGCGTCCTGCGATGGATAGGTGCTGGCCGCGATCCCGGAGCCGACGCCATCCATCATCACCGAGCAGGAGGACAGGCCGTTGAGCAGAAACGCCAGCATCAGCAGAATCGCGGCGGCAATGGCAAAGCCGCGCCGGTGTTCCCACACATATTTGCCCGCTTTCTCAGCCTTTTCAGCGGCTTTTTTCGCGGTCTTGACGGTATTCTCCGCCACCTTTGCCGTGGTCTGCGCTGCCTGATTGTGCTTGGCAGAGGCATACTGCTTCTTGATGGCCTGCTTCTGCTGCCATTTGGAAACGGGATTGCTGGTGGGGCTGTCGATCTCTGCTTTCTTCTGGAGCGCGTCAAGATTGGCTCGTTCCAGCTTTTTCTCTGCACGGATGGCAGCACGATAAGGCTTGAGCTGATGGGCGCGGTGGGCAGACTGCACCAGCCGCCCGCCGCTCTCCACGGCTTGCTCTACCTTGTGCGCGGCCTCTACGCCTACATTGTCATCCTCGCTCTGCCGCACCTCCCGGTGAACCTGAGAGAGAACAAGGTTGGCGGGGGCATCCTGCACGGCATGGGTCAGCTTTGAGGGCGGCTTTTTCTTATCCACTTCCTCAAAACGGAGCTGCGTTTTGACCTTGCCGGTGGCCGGATCAAAGCCGCGTTCCTTTTTGACCACGGTTTTCTTGGGGATTTTCGCCTGCGCCTTATCCGCCTTGGCCTCCGCTTTTTTCACCCGCTTGATGGGCTTTTCCAGCTTCGGCTCGGCAAGATCGGCGTCGGAAAACTGCAAACGCGGTTCTCTTTTCATGCCGACGCCACCTCTTGCGGTTTGGTGGTCATGACGCGGTACAGCTCGGTGTCCTTCGGGAAGTGGTCAATGAAGGGCAGGATCGTGTTGCCGTAGAACAGCAGCCCCTCGCCCTCGCCGGAGTGGGTCACATAAGAAAGCTGATGCGGCGAAATGTTGAGCTGCTTTGCGAGAATCTGCCGGTCGCCAGCGGCCTGATTGAGCATATAGATGAAATCGCTGTTCTCAAAAATGTTCTCAACCTCGCGGCTGGATAACAGGTCTTTGACATTTTGCGTGATCCCGGTGGGGATGCCGCCCCATTTGCGATAGCGTTTCCAGATTTCGACACTGTACGAAGCCGTCTGTTCCTCCTTCAAAAGAAGATGGAACTCGTCAAGATAGTAGCGGGTCGTTTTATGGGCGGCGCGGTTGATGGTCACACGGTTCCAGACCTGATCCTGCACCACCAGCATCCCGATTTTCTTGAGCTGCTTGCCAAGCTCCTTGATGTCGTAGCAGACGATGCGGCTATTCACATCCACGTTCGTGTGATGGTTGAACACATTCAGAGAGCCGGTGACGTAGATTTCCAAAGCAGTGGCGATGTACTGCGCTTCCTTTTCATCCTGCGCACGGAGGGCGTTATACAAGTCCTCCAACAGCGGCATATTCTCCGGTTTCGGGTCATTGAGGTAGTCCCGGTAGACGATGCGCACGCAGCGGTCGATGATGGTTTTTTCCACAGGGGCAAGCCCATCCTTGCCGCCGACGATCAACTCGCACAGCGACAGAATGAAGTCGGATTTCAGGCTCAGCGGGTTATCATCGTCGCTGTAATCCAGATTCAAGTCCATCGGATTGATATAGCAGGGCGAACCGTCGTAGCCCTTGCCGGTGGGCGACAGCTTAATGACCTGACCGTGCAAACGCTCCACCAGCGGTGTATATTCGCCCTCCGGGTCACAGATGATGATGTCATCCTTGGGGCAGATGAGAAACGCATTGGTGATCTCGCGTTTTGCCGAAAATGACTTGCCGCTGCCGGGAGTGCCTAAAATCAGGCCGTTGGGATTTTTCAGCAGCTTCCGGTCTACCATGATAAGGTTGTTGGAAAGAGCGTTGATGCCGTAGTACAGCGCCTCCGAACCGTTCTGGAACAGCTCCTGCGTGGTGAAGGGGACGAAGATCGCTACGCTGGAGGTGGTCAAGCCCCGCTGAATCTCAATCTGATTCAGCCCCAGCGGGAGGCTGCTCATCAGTCCTTCTTCCTGCTGGAAGTCCAGCCGGGTCAGCGCACAGTTATATTTCTGCGCGATGCTGGAGGTCTGGAAGATGTTGTTGTCAAGCTGCCGGGGTGTGTCCGCCGTGTTGAGAATGAGGAAGGTCAGCAGGAACATTCGCTCGTTGCGGGACTGCAAATCCTGCAATAGCTTCTTGGCCTCTGCACCGTAGGTGGCAAGGTCGCTTGGAATGATGTCCATGTCGTACCCGGCGCGGACGGCTTTCTTCTGTTCCTCGATTTTGGACTTGTCCAAATCGGTGATTTTGCGCTTAACGGTCTTGATGGCGTTGACCTGATCCACAGACTGCACATGGAGATTGACGAGGACGCTGCTCTCCATATCCAGAAAATCCGCCAGCATCCGGTCATTCAGCTCCGGTGCCAGAATCTGCACGAAGCTGACTGCGCCCAGCTTTTTGCCCATACGAAACTGCCTGCCGGTCTTGAACTCAAAGGAGCTGGGCGCGATAAAGTCCTTGGTGGACAGCCCGGAGGGAGCCAGCCAGTCCCACGAAAAGCGGAATGGCTCCTGCTCGTCCATCCGCAGAATGTCGTGCATGACGTGCAGGCGCTCAAAGCCGTTCAGCGGCGCAGCCACAACGCCCAGCCGCTTGAAGTTGTTCAGAAGATCGGTTTCAATGCGCTCCAGACGGGGCTTTGCGGCGCGGAGATTGTCGGCTTCAATGCCGAATGTGAGATACTTGGTCTTAATGAGGCCGTTGTTGCCGCGGGCAAGCTGATTTTGCAGCATACCGGCGTACTCGGCGCGGATGCCGTCAAATTCATCCCCGCAGGGCGGAATGGAAATGCTCCGTGCAAAGGTTTCCTGCGAAGCCGAGAGGTTCACAAAGGAAAGCTGGAATTGCACGGAGCTGTCAAAGTAGTTCAGGAAATCGCACCACGCCTCAAAGATGGCGGTCTTGTCCTCATTCTGCGAGAGCTGGTAGTTGATGTCCTGATACTGGATCGTTTTGGTGTAGCGCGTGTCGGTCACACGGCAGATGCCGTCCGGCCACATACGCTGATACGGGATGCTGTCCTGCGCCGATTTTTCTTTCTTATCCGTTCGGTTCGCTCTTGCGATGGCGGCTTCGATCTGTTTTCGTTCGGCGCGGGTCAGCTTTTTCTTTTCGGACAATGTGATACACCTCCCGGTCTAACTGATTTTGCCGCTGCAACACGGCGTAGAAATTGTTGGTCTTATACGGGCGCTGCTTCGGCCTCTGGAAACACACGCGGTAGATGTTGCGGATGACGACCTCCAACGGCTGACCGTTCTTTTCATACATGGCGAACAGCATGGCCGGGATCATCACCACCATCATCACCATGGCGGCGGGGCTGGTGCCGATGCTGCCCTTGAGCAAGAAGAAAAGCGGTACGCCGATGAGCGCGCCGCTTCCGAAGCAGATGAGCTGTCGTTTCGTGAGGTTGAACAGCACCTTGGTTTTTACTTTGGTTAAGTCCTTTGGGACGTTGACATAGGCCATAGAAATCCCCCTTTACAAGAGCTTTTCATATCGAAGTTTCATCTGCGCCGGGTACAAAGCGGAGGCGGGCTTGCGGCTGCCTGTCCAGCATTTGCCGCCTGCCATGCCTGCGCAGCTCCAGCCAGCGGCGCGGAGGCTGCTGCCATTCTCGCTATCCAGCGTATAGGTGATGATCTTGCGGTATCCCATTGCCTTTGCCGCCCGCGCAGATGCGGCATAGAGAATACTGCAAGCGTTTCTCTCGCCGGTGGTACAAAGACGATTGACTTCCAATGTCCAGCCATCATCCAGATACCGGCTTACCGGACGGCCTACGATTGCAACGCCAACAAGCTCTCCATCCTTGGCACAGCCGATGGAAAACTTATGCCCAGCAGTTGCCTTGTGGTGCCGGTGATGCGCATTAACAAAAGCGTTCGCTGTTGCAAGGGTAACGGGCGTGAGCGTCAGCATAGTATCACCCCCGTTAATGTGCATTGAACACGGACTTGGCAAGGCTGCTCGTTTTGAACAGGCAGAAGCACAGCAGCACCGTATAGCCCATGCAAGTCCAGATGGCGTAGATGATGTCATCCACAAGCGCGATGTTCTGCACCAGAACCGCGTAAATGGCAACGCAGACGATGATGAGAAATGCTTGGAAGCCCAGCGCCAGCAGAGAACGGATGTAGTTCTGTCCCATGCCGCCCCATTCCTTGCCCATCATGGTCGCCATCGGAATGGGGGCAACAGAGGTGACGAGATATATTTCAATCATTCTTCCGAATGTGATAATGAAAATGCAGATGGTCAGCGCCCACATGGTAATGCCCACGAACAGCGACTGGAACCATAGGCCGAACAGCGGCCCCAGTTCCATTTCCATCAGCCGATCCTCAATGCCCACCATGACACTTGAAATGTTGATGCTGGTGTCGCCGATAATCAGCCCGGAGGCGCTGGCAACGACGCTTTGGGCGGCATCGAACACGCCCATCACAATCGTCCATGTGTTTGTCACAATCAGGACAGCGGCAGCGGACTTGAACGCCCACTTGAAGAATATCCATGTGTCCATGTCGTTGAGGTTATTTTTGTCGGTAATGAGCTGGATCAGCTCCAGCGTCATCACAAAGGCGAGAATTGCGCCTGCGATGGGGACGATCACGGTTTCCGACAGGTTTTGTATCATGCTGAAAATACTGCTGTTCCATGCCTGCGGCGATAAGCCCACCTGACCGGAGATCTCGGCAACCTTTTGATTGGTCGCATCGAACATCCCGGACAGATTGCTCACGATACCGCCGATGAGCATTTCTTTCAGCCATTCCGTGATCTTATCCCATAAGAAATCCATAGGGTTGCCCTCCTTTCGGGAGGATGCCGCCCGAAAGCGGCACCCTCCGTGGATTTACGGGAAGCAAACGAGCTGCCGATTAGCCGAACAGACCGGACAGCAGCGGCACGAGGGTAATGCCGATCAGCGCCACGCCGCCGCCCGCCATGAGCTGCTTCATGCCCTGAGATTTGGCACCGGGGTTGTCGTTGCCATAACCTTCCAGCAGATTGATCGCGCCCCAAATTCCGAGGCCAGCGCCCAGCGCCACAACGAGGGTCTGAAGAACACCAACAGCAGAATTAAAGAAAGCCATAAATAGTACCTCCGAAAAATATGTTTTAGATTTTGGAGGGTACATTTCTTCCACGAAGTTTCATCGAGTCGTTGTCAAATTAGACTGCCGCCGTCAGGCGACAGGTTCGCCGGAAAGGTCTGCCTGATACACCTCAACCGCATCATCCGGCTTGAGCTTGAGGCGATGGGACAGAAAACACGCTATGTCAAAGGCGTATTTCTTGTCATAATCCGCTGTGTAGCGGTAGAGGGGATGCTTGGTGAGGTCATATTTGTTGGACAGAAACGGGCGAACGCCGCGTAGCTGCAAGATGCACTTGCCGCCATCCAGCACGGCAAGTTCATCCACGCTCATCAGCTCCTTGCCCAATTTCTGATAGTTCAGCGAATGGGAAACCTCGCGGCCACGGCTCTCGCCGGTGTTATAGCTGTCGATGGTTTCCTTACCCAGCGCCGCCGCCAGCTCTTTCAGCGTACCGGGTTCCTTACCGCCCAAAAAGATGGAGCAGTCCATGTTGCCGATGATCGTATCCGCGCTGTCTTTATACAGGGCTTTGAGCTGGCTCTGCGCCTGCAAGACAAGGCAGCAGGAGATTTCTCTGGAACGGATCGTCGCTACCAGCTTCTCAAGCCTCGGTATCTGGCCGATATTCGCGGCCTCGTCGATCAGGCAGCGGACATGAACCGGCAAGCGCCCGCCGTACACATCATCTGCCTTTTCGCAAAGCAGATTGAAAAGCTGGGTATAGCACATGGAAATGAGAAAGTTAAAGGTATCATCCGTGTCGGACATGATGATGAACAGGGCGGTTTTCCGGTCGCCCAGCGTGTCCAGTTGCAGCTCGTCATAGGCCGTCAGCTCCCGAAGCTCCTGAATGTCAAAGGGCGCAAGCCGTGCGCCGCAGGAAATCAAGATGCTCTTAGCGGTCTTGCCGGCGCTTAGCTTGAATTTGGCATATTGGCGGACGGCGAAGTGGTCTGGCTTGCGCCTTTTCAGTTCCTCGAACATCAAATCCACCGGATTTTTGAAGTCCTCATCGTCCTCACGCACCTCCATCGCATTGATAAATTCAATGAGCGTGGAGAAGTTCTGCTCCTCCACCGGCGCTTCATAGTGGATGTACCCGATAAGTGCGGTGTAGAGCAGAGTTTCCGCTTTCACCCAGAAATCGTCACCGGCTTTGCCCTCGCCCTTGGTGTTGGCGATCAGCGTCGTGACCAGCTTCAAAATGTCCTTTTCCGAGTGGATGTAGGCGAACGGGTTGTAGTGCATGGACTTCTTGAAGTTCAGGGAATTGAGAATCTTGATCTGATACCCGTTCTTTTGCAGCGCATGGCCGCAGGAAACCACGATGTCCCCTTTGGGATCGGTGACGACGAAGCTGGTGGGATAGGTTTTTGATGTGCATTGGAGCAGATTGGGCTTCAACCAAAAGCGGGTCTTGCCCGAACCGCTGCCGCCGACGATCAGGACATTTTTGTTCCGCGCCGTTTTTGGGTCTTTGGGGCGGCTGTTCATGGTCAGCCGCTCCGTCTGGGTGAGAATGACGTTGTTTTCAAACACGGGATCGACGTAGGGGCGTATATCGTCGGAATTGCCCCAACGGGCGCTGCCGTACTCCAGATTTTTGCGGAATTTCTTGGCATTTTTGCCCTTGATATAGACCGCCAGCCGAATGGCAATGGCGGCGGCAACGCCCATGCACAGGTCAATGGGATGAAAGCTGGGGACAAGGGAGTGAAACGCCGTGTTCAGACCGGTCATAATGTTCAGCAGCTTCGCCGAAGCGTCCGAACCGGGAGCCAGCCGCACCGCCTCGCTGACCTTGGTGGCCAGCAGCGCGATGAACACATACGGAATATTGGGAAGGATGAGCTTTTTGACATTGACTTGCTTCATCGTTCCAGCTCCTTCCGCTTTGTCCTGTCCACCACAGCCGCCTGAATGAGCGACTTGAAGTGTTGCAGCTTTTCCAGCACCGAGGGGCGTTCCGCTTTCCTGACCTGCTTGGCGGTATATTCCTTGAACGCGGCGGTCATGGCGTCAGCGTCCGGCGCTTTGAAGAACACCATGTATCGCTTTTCGCCCTTGACCTTGAATGGAGCGAAGTCAATGCCATACTTCCGGGCGATCCGATTGAATGATCCGATATTCTGATCGGTGACTTCAATGCTCTGCAATCCCTTATCCTTGGCGGCGAGCTGCTTGACGGTCATTTTTCCGTGGGGATTGGCCTTGCTGTACTGATGCTTCTGATGGTCGCTTTTTAGCTGCTCCAGCAGCTTGGCAACGGCCTTACGAAATTCCTGTTCACCCAGCTTCCCACAGGAGATCATCAGGGATACAATTCTCTGTTCAACTTCTTCCTGCATGACTTATCACGCTCCTTTCCTTGGATTTGCAGGGAGAATGCCGGGACACTAAGGCGGTACCACCAGCCGGTGCAGAAGATGCTCATTCATTTCTGCGCCCCTGTCCCTTGACGGTCAGGATGCCGTCCAGCGTGGTGGCGGTGATCCGCAGGCGCTCGGCCACGGCGATGTCGTTTTTCACACTTTCATTCACGGTGCTGCCGCAAACCACCAGCACACGAGCGCGGCGCAGATACTCCCGCGCCATGTCGATGCAGTCCTTGTGCTCCTGCGGAATCTCATCGCGTAGGAACAGCGGCAGAAACAGCGCGGGGCAGACGGGCGAAAAGCCCGCGTCATAGACCGCCCTGCAATACTTGGCGGCATTTTCGGTGTTCTCAAACTCGTTCTCGCTCCACGGAGCGGTGATGTAGGCAAGGGGGCGTTTCATCGGTATCAAATCCTTTCTCCCGGAATCGGGCATGAAAAATGACGGCCTTTAGGGGCCGCCGTGAAAATCGTGATTGACCAGCATGGCATAGTGGTTGTCGATGGTGGAAACGGAATTGAACAGCGCCGCCATGAGATAGGCTTTCGTATTCCAAACGCGAGTGGTGTTCTCGCGGATACCGTCCATGACCTTTTCGATGTGCATGGAGGTGATCTTTTCAAAGCGCTGTTGGACGAAGCCGGTGGGATACTCCGCATCCCGCCCGATCTTGACTGTGGGGCTGCGGTTCATAGCAACCTCCAGCATAATCTCCACCAGCTCATCAAGCTGCATCCGGTCATACTGCTGACAGAGAATGTCGTATTCGATTTGATCTCTGATCTCCGCTTTTTTCTCAAATCCGTCCGTCATTCCGTCCGCCGCAGGCAGAAAGAATGAATGAGTGCTTGATAGATCAGTATTTGATTTTTGAGTATTAGATTTCTTAGTATTTAATTGCGCGGGATTATCCGTATCTGGTGCCTCCGTATCCGGGTTATCCAGATACGGGTTTTCCGTATCTGGTAAAGTCGTATCCGGTGGAGAGGTCTTTCGGGGCTTCTCGAAGATGGTGTACTCCGTGTCGGAAATGCGCCCGTCCTTGCCGCGAAGCTGACGGCGGATGATGTAGCCCGCCAGTTCCAGCTCCTTGAGCGTTTTCCCGATGGCGTCCACGCCCTCCTTGCAGATTGCAGCCAGCCCCCGCGTGGTGTAGTTCCACTCGTCGGGGAGGGAGAGCATCATGGAGAGCAGCCCTTTGGCTTTCAGGGAAAGATTGCTGTCTTTCAGGTGATGGTTGCACATCACCGTGTAATCCCGCGTCCGTTCAACGCGAAATACAGCCATATTGCTTCAATCCTTTCCGCAGGGCAGTCAACCTGTTTGGCCGTCCTCCTCGGCAAACCGCGTATCCAGCCGCTTTACGCTCCAGTTCTGCTTGAACTGTCCCAGCGGGCCGGTGCCGAACTGCGCCAGCGCACGGCGATCCAGCTCCAGCAGCTTTTCCCACAGCTCCGGGTGATGCTTTCGCAGCTTCCGCAGCTCGTCGATACGCTGGAACGGGCAGCACCAGCAGGACGCACGGTGGTAAATCTCATACAGCCCGCCGAAGTCAAAGCCACGGTCATAGCAGGCTTGGAGCGCCTGTGCCTCCGTGATGCCCCACTCCACGAGGGGATACCGTTCCTCCTTGCAGCGCCACGCTTCATCGGCGGCGATACCGACATAGTGGATCGCGCCCAGCTCGCCTTTGAGCCGGTTGACCTCCTTGGTGATGAGGTGCGTTTTGAGCTGCCCGGTACACCAGCGGACGCGGATTCCCGGCCAGCCGTTGCCGTAGGGCGGGATGCCCAGCTTTGCACGGTTTTCCAGACTGCGGGGCTTCTGCTTGGGTTCGTCGAACATCAGGTATTCAAAGCCCTTGGGATGCCGCAGCGTGGTAATATGGATGCCGCGCTCCCGGAAAAGATGCTCGTCCAGTTTGGCAAGGTGTTCATACATTTCCGGGAACTCCATGCCGGTGTCCGCTGACAGCACCATATTGATGGGCATATCCCGTTCGATCATCAAAAGCAGCATGGCGGTACTGTCCTTGCCACCGGACAGGCTGACGGCGTGAAACTGCTTGCCGTTTGCGTTCTGAATGGTTTCCCGCATGGGGAAGCCGCTCCGTTTTCACTCCTTTCCCACATCACAGCTCATAGATGGGCTGCTCGTGTTCGTAGTAGGGATCGCACAGGGCGGCAAGCTCGGCCACCAAGTCCTCCAAATCCAGAGAAATCTCGCTGTCTGCCCAATCGCTGCCCTTGTAGACGCGATACTCGGTGATGTATTCGCCTTCTCCGGCGTTCACGCTGAATTTGGCAACGACGGCAAAGCCCATATCCTCCAGCAGCCACAGCTCCATCGACCGGGCGGCAAACACCGCGCCGATATAGCTGTCGCCCACATCCTCATAGAGAAGCGTCGCTCGCTGCTTGAACAGCTCCGCGCTGCGGTAGTCCAGACTCAGCGCATTTTTGCCGTCTGCGCGGTAGGCATAGACCGTTTCGGCCTTGTCCCAAACGGCTTGCAGCAGGGCGTGATAGTCAATGTTTTCCAGAAACTCGTCGATCTCCGTTTCCGTGTAGCCGACCTCCGTACCCTTGCGGAACAGCGTGGTCAGCGCTTTTTCCAGCTCTGTTACTCTGCTCATGGTAATTCCTCCAATCATTTTAGTGACGCCGCTTTCTCCGGTCAGGGAGGATATGCCCCTCAATGACGGCGGCGTGTTTGCGGATTTTGATTTCTCCGCGCCTCTCGGATGCCTGCGCCTTGGCATATCCTACGTCGGAGAGGAACAGCCGCAGCCGTTCGCCCTTTTCTCCCACAGGAGATTTCCATGACAGGACATCAAAAATAATCATGTGGCGGGTTTCGTCCATAAAGCGCTCCAGCGCAAGGATGCTGTGACCGCCGACAAAATCATCAGCGTTCATATTCGGCACCTCGCGCTCTGATCTGAAAGGCGGCAAGCCCATAGCGGGCGATCAGAGTGGCGTTGACGATCAGGCGCAGCGCCTCCGGGTCAATGACCTCCGGTTCCGCCAAGTCCGCCATCGTGACGGCCTCCGTCTTGTCGCAGAGGTCGCGCGCTGCCATGAACAGTGCGTAGTTGTGCGGCGAGGTGTTTTTCAACACCGCATAGCCGAACTCAATCCCGTCCTTGCAGAAGCAGTTTGCCGTGCGGCGGTAAATGTCGTCGTTGGAGGTCAGCAGGTACATGGCCGCATAATAGGCGTTGGTATCCCTGCGGCGGCGGTAGCCCTGCACGGCGCATTGATACTGCATTCGGCGCTCATGCTGCTCGTTGCTCCAGAGGCTTCCGGGATAATGCTTGATCAGCAGGTTCAGGCGCTGGAACAGGCGACGTTCATGGGGAAATGTCTCTAAGACTGCCTCGCGGTAGCCGACCACACCGGCCTCAATGCGCTCGGCCAGCCACGGGCAGTGCAGGGCGGTACAGCCCAGCTTTTTCACATACTCGGTACAGAGCTGGCAGCTCACATCTTTGGGCGTGTATTTGAACGTGTTGATATACATGGCGTCCTCCTTTTGGCATGAAAATAGCGGACAAACAAACTGCTTGTCCGCTCAACGGCTCTGGTCGCGCTGGCGCTTTTTCTGCCATGCGTCCAGTAATTTGAAGATGGTGTTCTCAATCTGAAATGGGGTATAGGAACGTGGGAAATATTTGCGGAGCTTTTCACCGGAAAGGGTGATGTCGTTCTTCTCCGGTTTCTTCTGCTCCATCATAATGGAGAGCATGGTGTCCTCGTTCAGCTCGCCGCTCTGACTGAGCTTTTTCATCCGCTGCGCCTGCGAGAGTGAGGGGGTGGCCTGTTCGCTGTCGATGGTTTCCAGAAGCAGCCCTTGTTCCTTGGGTGTCAGCGCCGCAAGCTGATAGGCGGGACTGAGGGCGATTTTCTTCTCGTCCACCATTTGCTGAAGCTCCGGGACTAACTGCGTCAAGGCGATGTAGTTGCGGATGGTATCTCCGCTCACACCGGCATCCTGACCAACTTCATCATCGCTGCGGAACTTCGCCGAAATTTTCGGCGAAGTCAGATCCGTTCGTGCGCCCTGCCGCTTGATGGCCTCCATCTTCATCTTGTAGGCTTTGGCGCGTTCGGATGGAAGAATATTCTCGCGCTGGAGGTTGCTGTCCACCATGATAATGGTGGCAGCGTCCCGGTCAATGTCGCGGACAATAACCGGCATGGTGGCCAGCCCAGCCAGCTCGCAGGCGTGTTTGCGGCGGTGGCCTGCAATCAGTTCATAGCCGCCGTCCTCCCGTGGCCGCGCCAGCGCGGGGACGAGGACGCCGTACTCCTTGACGCTTTCGGCGGTTTCCTGCATGGACGCATCCTCCCGCACCTGAAAGGGATGATCCGGGAATGGATGCAGCTCGGAGAGCGGAATCTGAACGACTACTTCCTGCTGCGGTTTCGGCTTTTTGGATGGCACGGGCTTTTTGCCCGGTTCTTTCTGCGCTGTTTTTTCCGGCATTGTGTTCCTCCTGTCGGCATCTGATTTTGGGTACAAAAAAAGGACATTTCTTCTTTTCAGAGGAAATGTCCTGATTTCTTGGACGGGCTGACAGCCCGCCCAAACGGTATTTTATTTTTGTCGTTACTATAACACCCCCTACGATATAACTACTTCGCGGCTCGATTTTTCGGTTTGGAAAAGGATGAAAAACCTTGCCAGATAACCGAAAACCCTTGATATACGGGGCTTTTCCGGTTTGTCGTAATTATACCGTAAGGGCACAGCCACATTTCACTCTTGATTGATATGGGCTTTTCTGCGGTGGCGATTGCTGACCGAGTTGGTCACGAAAGTAT
>ENA-UPWP01000353-UPWP01000353.1-human-gut-metagenome-genome-assembly--contig:-NODE-353-length-45467-cov-34.887707_pt1 | contig 45467 bp, 48 predicted proteins | sample MGYA00250052_ERZ773380 | MGnify/ENA primary metagenome ERZ773380 (study PRJEB29103, sample SAMN06112063) | human gut metagenome | biome: human gut; feature: ankylosing spondylitis patient; material... | reverse complement strand
TTTTTTCAAGCAGAAGACGGCATACGAGATACGGAACTGTGACTGGAGTTCAGACGTGTGCTCTTCCGATCTTACAGAATTTTACAGTATATATAAATATGTGTGTACAAACAAAAGTAATTATACATATATTTTTGATACCACTACCAACGCACGACAAAGCCAATTACAAAAACTAATGGCAAACATGATTTAAACGCATGATACGCCAATATCGAAAACTATAGATATGTTGCCATGGCTACATTTTTGTTGTACTCTATAGTTGAACATATGAACATACATTCAAATAACAAACCACGATACAAACAATTACAAATGATAATGATTGAGAATGAATGTACTACTATAGGTATTCTATTACATTGTACAAGCGTTCACCATTGGTTGCCCCTAGTGTTATGTATCTAGCGTATAGCCTTATGTAGTCCAATCATAGGGGACTACATACATCGAAAAATTTAGAAATTCCAAAAGGGATAACCATTATCAACTGGGGGCGGTTATATAACGATAAACCCAAGCCATACAAAAGTTACATACCCAAGACATACCCATGCTGCATACCCCAATACAAACAATGGTCTATACTAATGATATAAACTTTTGTCTAATACATAACCACAACATACCAAGGTATCATCTATATGTTTTCAAACCATACACATCAATACATATGTATCATGCAATTGAATATACAATCGTTATCTACAATCGGTTACTACAATTGAGATACATATGTTACATACATAATACGTTATATGTTTGAAAACAATTGAGTATCCAATCGACCATACAATCGTTTAAAACGATTGGCTAAAATTTATGTATAAAATTTTTATGGTAAATATATGTATTAAACATATAAGTTAAAACGTATATTATATCTTCTAGTATGATGCATTTGAGATTACAAATGTTTGATGCTATATGAACATACATATATTGTTCTGTTTTAACAATCGTTAGTTTCAATCAGTTTAATAGAAGTATGTGATAATATGTTCGTGTCATACATACTTAACCATTTTACAAAATGGTAATCATCTCCATAGAGAGATGATTGACTATGTTCTTGATAGTCGGTTACATAAGATGGAAAAATACCAAACATAAACCGTTTACCGTCCTATGCGTTACACTATAGGGGCGTACTTATGTCTGCCTTGGCGGTGTATACAATCGTTGACCGACAATCGCTACACAACGCCAGAAATCCCATAAGACAAGCCAAGTGGTATCCATCGTCCTCGCAGCATGATAAATTTGTGTGAACATAAAAATAAGCCATCGTTGACACCGCTGGTGGCATCAAAAATGACCTTGTGGATGGCATATGCAATTTTCCATAGTTACACTAATGGGTAAAAACTTACGCATATATACTAAAAAATTTTTTATGGCGTTCAACCTAGGTGGTTACTGGGTTTATGACGTAATGGAGAATCATTATTACTTCCGATAATTGAAAAATACCATAACTTACCGTAACTTTTTGACACTATATATGAGGGGTTCCCAAATTGGGTACTTAAGTTTGAAACCCAAAAACAACAACAAGAAAAACATAACAACCGCTTATAGTCCAAACTGTTTAACCGACTTTGAAAAATACTTAAGCCGTAGGCTTATTGCGAAGCAATGTGAAAGCAAGTTTGAAACATACAGAACGGTAAACATAAGTTTTAAAACATATAAGATTTCTCTATCGAGAAATAATACTTCGTATTGATTATGTTTGTCGCTTATGCTTTAAGACTCAAACCGTATAACAAACCATATGCAACAAAGGGCATACATAAGTATTAAACATATAAACAATCATATGTTGACACTTATGTATGCCCTTTGTTTTTCGTTTGTATTCTATTTTAATAATTCTTCTTCTGAACCACGTTTGGGATACGCATCTGTAATCTTACCACCAATGCTCCAAAGAATGATTGCCAAGACAAAGAACCCAAGGAATCCATATGGTTCTCCAGAAACGGCACTGGCGACACCAAGACCAAAGGATGCACTACCAATCCACTTAAACAACATACCGACAAAATGTGCCGATGTAAAATATCCGATGATTAACGTCAAACCGACCATTGCAAAAATAAACATATGCTACCTCCATTATAAAGCCATGATGGCGTACACTTTACTGTTAAGTTCCTCGGTTGTAATCCCAAGATAACGCATTGTGATGGCTTCCGAGGAGTGGTTAAAGACTTGCATAAGGTATGCGATTGGCACACCCTTACGGTACGCATGATACCCAAAGGTTTTACGCATGGAGTGTGTACCGATGTTTTCAAGACCGCACTTAATGGATGCAGCCTTGATTTTTCTCCATGCTTGGGTGGTCGTGATATGACCACCGCCAGAACGACTTGGGAATAACCAATGTTTGCAACGAGATGCATATTCGCATAACATTTCATAGATTTCTTTAGACAACGCAAATCGTTTGAACTTGCCTGTTTTTTGTTCTCGTAATTCCATCATTGGTTTGACATCATCTACGGTTAAACCGACTAAATCGCTAATGCGTAGACCAGAGTTGATACCCAATGTAAATAACATTTTATCTCTGTCATTTGTCAATGCTTCACGCATTTCATTGACTTTGGCTAAATCTCTAATTGGTTCTGTTACTGTTGACATAATTTATCCTCCTAATGGGTTGCCCTAATATGACAACCACTATTGTTTCTACATATAGAATACACCATGTATGAAAATGTGTCAACACTTTATTTTGTAATTTTTAAAAATATTTTGGAGGTTCTTTATGGAAGAACTACAATTAAAGCGGAAGAAGTCGTTCGAGAATCGGATTGATTTCTTCGGATTGCAAGACTCTGTGACCGAACAGAGAAACGCTGGGAAGTCTTATGTTGCCATCGCACGAGCATTAAACAAAGACAACCAGCAACATCTACAAGGCATTGTCATTACGCCTAAGATGGTTGGTGACTGGTGTCGGTCTAACCTTGTGGAAGAAAAGCCATCTAGCAAGGAATACGAAGTTGTCAACACATACAATGAACAAAAGAATTTGTTAGAAATGGTTGAAACACAAATTGAAATGATTCAAGTGTTCATTGATGATTTACAATGTCAACAAGCCGAGGGAACAATGTCACCAGACATCTTGTATAAACGCATGAAAGACTTAATGAGTGACCAAGAGAAGTACTTTGGTCGTAAACAAGCGATATTAAAAGATATGCAAGCAACAATGGAGAAAATCTTTACGTTCCAAGCAATGAACTCCATTATTGTTGAAATCATGCGTATTATCACGGAAAAAGACCCTAAGTTGGCAGAACAAATCACTAAAGAAATGAAAACAAATCAAATATTATTGTCTAATTACGCAAAAATCCAACAAAATTAAGAATATCTATCTAAATATTATCGAAAAACCTTAACTTTTTACTGGATTTTTTCACTATAAGTGAGAACAATTACCACTTAGGAGGTGTGTCCGTGGCTGAAAACATTTTGGACTCGCTATTGGGTGTGTCCGTGGCGAACACAGAGCCGTCAAGTGACACTCCATCTGATAAAGATATTGGTGCAACAGACTTGGAATATTTTGCTAAGACATATTTTCCGCATATATTCTCAACGCCATTCTGTGAATTTCATCACTCAATGTTCCGTGATGCGGAGAACATGATATTGCACTTTGACAATCTACACAATAAGTTCGTTCGTGCAGCACCACGAGGTCACGGCAAAAGCCGTATTATCTCCGTTGTGTTTCCGATATGGCTAATTGTGTATGGTTATCGCAAGAACATACTGATTATTTCAGATACCTTTGAACAAGCCAAAGAGTTCATTCAAACAATTAAGGATGAACTGGAAGATAATGAACGCTTGAAAGCAGACTTTGGTCTTCTTAAAGGTGATAAAACATGGGCGAGCGATAAGATTGTCACCAAAAATAAAATACAAGTGTTTGCAAAATCAAGTGGTCAATCCTTGCGTGGTTCTTCATATAACAACATCCGTCCAGAAGTCGTAATCTTAGACGACTTAGAAAATGACGAAGCGGTGGAAACTGAAAATCAACGCAAGAAGTTATACGATTGGTTTATGAAAGTATTAATGCCAATCGGTAACCCAAGAACCGTATTTTTGTATGTCGGTTCGGTTTTGCATTATGAGGCTTTGTTATACAAAGTATTGACCGACTCCAAGTTTAATAACTGGAATCGTGCCATATATAAAGCCGTGTATTCTTTTTCTGAAAGTCCAGAATGGACTGTATGGGAAGAATTATTCAACGACTTGACAGACCCTAATGCAGCACAAAACGCATCTGATTACTTCAATGAACATAAAGAAGAAATGATGGATGGCGTGGAAGTTATGTGGGAGGGTCGAAACTTTGGTCTATTTGAACATTTAGATTGCTCGTTTGACGAGAAAATGAAACTATCTAGGGATAACTGGTATCAAGAACTCATGATTCTTAAAATGCAAGATGATGAAGCATTTAACTCGGAGTATCAAAATAACCCAATGACCGAAGCCAGTCGAATATTTAAAGAATCGTGGATTAAATCCAATTACTATGACGAAACAAATCTACCGCATATGAAACAAATCTATGCGGCAGTCGATGTATCAATGGGTAAATCACGAACATCTGATTATTCGGCAATCCTTATTGTTGGTCGTGGCGTTGATAACTACTTCTATGTACTAGAAGCAGATGTTGAACGTAGACCACCAGATGCAATCATTAATGATATTCTCTTGTATCTTGACAAATACAACGGAAGATTGGACGGTTTTATTGTCGAAGAAAACGTATTCCAAGAGTTCTTTTCTAAGACATTACAACAAACCGCACTTGACATGGGTTTATATGTCAACTGGGTATCCGTTCGGTCTACCGCAAGTGACAATAAAGGCACACGCATCCGTTCGCTTGCTCCGAAGATTAAACAAGGGTATATTAAGTTTAATAAAAACCATCGTATCTTAGAAAGTCAACTTAAGAATTTTCCTAAAGACCACGATGATGCACCAGATTGCTTAGAACGATGTATTGCGAAGTTCTTAGAAAACTCTGCGACTATTGCAGTCGGTTCTATTGGCAGTCAGAACAAACGTAAAAACATTTTATCATTCATGAAAGGTTGGAAACGATGAATCTTAAACAACGAATCTTATCATGGATGAGTAAAACTATACTAAGGGATACGGTTGCCAATCTAAAGAATACTTGGTTGTCTTCTTTTAGATTTAACAATCGAGCAACCGAAACAAAACTTAGTGTAGAAGAACTACGGAATCTATCAAGAACACCGATTGTACGTTCTGCAATCAATCAAATCCGAGAGGGTATTCTTGCGTTGCCTTGGGAAGTTGTTTCCATTGATGGTAACGCAAACAAGAAACAAATCAAACAGGTTACACAGATTATTCAAAATCCGAATCCTGTTGATGATTACAACGACTTCATTGGCAAGCTATTTGAAGACTTGATTGTACTAGACCTTGCGTTCTTTGAACAAAAGGTAGTCAAGGGATATAGACCTTTGTATTTATTCCCAATTGACACAGAAACAATCGAAGTAGCAACCAATTGGAGCGGTGACTTAAATCAACCACGATTCTTGCAATCCGTAAATGGACATCAAGAATGGTACAAGGTTGATAAAATCGCCATGTTGCAACGCACGAAACTGACATATGATGAATTTGGTTTATCACCATTAGAGCAAGCATATCGGCATATCAAATACCTAGCAGAAGTACAAGAGTATGCAAACGATATTTCCTCTAATGCGATGCCAAAATACTTAGTCAACATGGGTGCATCCGCAAGTGAAGAAGAGATTGAAAAAATCCGCTTGTATATTGCGAATGAAATTCAAGGACAATCGGCGGTTGCAATCGTCGGTTCTGCACAATTGGATGCCAAACAGATTTCACCGATTGGTGATGAAGCCGCATCCTTGAATTGGCAGAAAATGTTGCTACAGATTATTGCGACTTGTTTCAATATCCCTCCAGAACGATTAGGTGTAGCGATTTCAAATGACCGTTCTACCTCATCTGAAAAAGATAATGAAATGTTGGAATACACAATTAAACCTTGGGCGAAGATTTTTGAACGAGCGTTTAATAAATACGTGGTTGCACGTTTAGGATATTCCGACAGTATTAAATTCCAATTCGTATTTACTCCAACCAAGGCACAACAGGCAGATGCCGTTGAACGTGTTCGTAAACTCGTTGATGGTAATATTATCACATTAAACGAAGCACGTCAAGAGTTAAATGGTGTTCTTGGTATTGAACTGAAAGATATTCCGTCTGGCGATTCATTGCTAGAAGAATATAAATCATCTTTGATTCAAAAGCGTGTACAAGACGATGAGTCTACAGAGAAGACAGATGAACTTGACACGACCGATGAACCGAAGAAATCTACAGAGAAAGGAGAAGCCGATGGAAAAACAAAAAGTACAACTTAACGCTAGTGCAATTAAGGTTATACTGGATAACCAACATACGAACTCCATGCGTTTTACTGGTACGTGTATGTTCCTAGATGAACCATCTGATTATATTCCCGGTGGTGTTGATAGACCTGTGTTGTTATCATCCGAAGTTGCAGAAACTTGTGCATCTACGATGAACCTTATGGGTATCAATTGTGATTACGACCCTTGGTTATTTCCAGATGAAGTCATGATGGCACATGACCGTAGAAATAAAATTGGTGTGGTCGAAAAATGTTGGGTTGACGGTAACGAACTTAAGTTTACTGGTATTATCTACAAGAATGACTTTCCAGACGTTGCAGAGTTTATCAAAAAGACTGTAGACTCTCTAGGATTCTCTGTGGAAGCCATTTTCAATATCCACGAGTTTGAAGACCATATTGAAATGGCGGATGTTGAATTTACTGGTGTTGCTATGTTGTTTAAAAACGCAGCCGCATACCAAAATACGTATATTGCAGAAATTGCCGCAAAGGCGAAAGGAAAACAACTAATGAACGAACAAGAAATTAAAGCCTTGGTTGATGAAGCCGTTAAGGCATCCATTGAAGCACAAGCGAAAGCACAAGCACAAGCGGAAGAAGCACAAGCACTAAAGGATGCAAAAGCCGAAGTTGAACGCTTGACTGCCGAATGTTCCGCTAAAGATGCGTTGATTGTTGAAAAAGATGCAAAAATCGCAGAACTTGAAAAATCTGTTGAAACAAAAGATGCAGAAATCGAAGCTGGTAAAGCCGAAGCAGAAAAACAAACTGTAATTTCCGATGTTAAAAACTTGGAAACTAAAGCTAAGTTGGAAGCTGGTAAAGCTGAAAAAGATTACGATAACTTTGCAGATGGCATCGAAGCTATGTGTAAATAATTACGCATAATTTATTTTGTTGATTTGATTTTATATCATAGGAGAAATAACTGTGGCAGTAACAAAATCCAAATTTATTACAGCAGCTGCCGTTGCTGATTATAACCAATCTCATTACATCGAGTTGCCTAAATTCCAAAACTTGATGGTTGATTTACTAAATCGTAATATTACAATCCGTAATCGTATCACTCCAGTAATGGCGACTGGCTACCCATCTCGTTATTGGGAACAAACAAAAATCGCACACAATGCGAAATTCGTAAATCCACGAACTGGTGATGCTGGTAAATACGGTGTTGACACTTACGATGAAGATTACGGTCGTGTAGAAAAGGCAGTATACCTTAAAGCAATTACATCTGGTATTAAATACTCTTTGTTTGATACAGAAGTTGTAGCACAACAAGGTGATGCCTTGGCAAAATCTTTATTGAATAAAGACATGGAAGACATGATTGTTGACTTGCTTCAAACTTCCAACAAAGGTATCTGGACAGGTGCGGCAACCGCAGCCGATGATTCCACTTCCGTTGAATACTGTGGTTTGGCTACACAAATTACAGATGCAGTAACTGTGGCTAACCCTTATAGCTTTGCAACTGGTACAGGCGAGTTTGTAACTGATACAATCCGTACTAAAATGGCATCCAACTTGGCATCCACAAAATACATCGGTATGCCTACTGCGATTTACGCAAATCCATTAACAATCGACTACTTAAGCCGTGCCGAATTAAAACGCCCGGGTTTTGCAGTCAACCAATCCGCAGACAAAATGGATTTGGGTAATGGTTTCGTGGTAAATACTATCCGTACACAAGCTGGTTATTTACCATTAATTCCAGACAACTACATTCCATTTGACCCAACTAACAAAAAACATACATTGTATGTAGTCAACGAAAACTTGATTGAACGCCATTACTTGACTAATGCAGAACCACGCATCTTCAAAATGGGTCTTACAAAAGGTCTATTGGACGAATACGTTGCAGTAATGTTTGATGCAATTGTTGCAAAAGGTGCTAGTGCTGGTGCACACTTCAAAGTTGAATTTACTGAAGCGTAATTAACATTACGGAAGCGTAATACGCCTAATTCAAACGATTAATCACAGGGGTGTCTTTTGACACCCCAATGTTTTAACCGAATGGAGATTTTTACTATGTTAGTAACATTAAAAGACAGTAATGCAACCCGTATTTATCTGTGCGGTCGCATTATTGAGTCTGATAACGGTCGCTTTGAAGTTTCCGAGGAAGAATATGCTTTAAATGAAGCAGTATTAGAGCCTGTGGATAAAAAAGCTGGCAAAGTTATCAAACCAAAAACAAAATCTGCTGATGCAGTAGACGAAGTAGATTCTACGGAATCCTAGGAGATAAATCATGGTATACTTAGATGCAGCAGAAATTGACGAATATTGTCAAATGATTCCAGTTGATGAAAGTCACGTTCAGTTTGCATCGACTATGATTGATGCCTACGTTGGAACAAACAATGGAAAATCAAAATTTTCATCCAATGAAATCACCGAGATTGTTAAACCGAATCGCAAAGGCGTGTTGATTCTAAAGAATGACCCTGTGATTGATATTTTGTCAATCCAAGCAATTCACACACGAGATGTAAACGAAGACGGAGTTGAGATTGAACCGTACTTGTATGACTTTGATGGTAGCAAGTATGTATATCTAGTGAGTAACACATCCGCCATGACATATTCTCGTATTTTCTTGCGTGATGCAAGATTCTATAAAGTTCGTTACAACTATGGATTCGCTGAAATTCCACGAGAAGTAAAAACGGCTTGTGCAATGATTGCGATGAATATTTCACAGGTTTCTACATTCACCGCCTTAAATTCCATGACAACTTTGGATGCTCGATTTTCATTGACTGACCCAAACTTATTTACAAACGAAATCAAATCATTGTTATCACGATACAGATTTTAAACGGAGGTATATATGCGAGAAAAATATACACCAAAGTTTGACTGCACACGAATGTTCGCATCATGGCGTGAAACCATTAAATGCGATGGTAAAAAACCAGAGTTTGTGTTGTTTACACGAATTGGTCGTGGTACAAAACGGTTTCTTGTGAATAATGTTCGTTGGGGAAACCTTATGTCAGATTCTTCATTGGAAACTGGCGATATATGCGAACGTAGAAACGGTGATACGCTATTCTTGGTCGCAAAAACAAACTCATTTAATGGTGATAAGGGTGAGTTTTACACAACAAATACAATCGTAAATATCTATGGTATCGAAACCACGACAGACGAGTATGGCAATACCAGTGGTACATCTACTGTAAGTAAGATAAAAGACTTAAAGTGTGTATACGAAGATGTGTCCGCTAAGATGCACTTGTTCGATTATGGTTTGCTACCGACTACTACAAAGCGATTTATTCTGCCAAGGGATACGGATGTTGCACTATTGGATAGAATCGAAATCAATGGACAGTTTTTACAAATAGATGTAATTAACAGGTTCGATTTTGCACCATTCCTGTATGTGCAATGTTCACCAGACGAGCGTGGCTAACATGAAGACAATGCAAGATGTAATCGCTAAGGTATTAGAAGACCACTTAGATGTACTAAGTGACCGTATCAAACAAATATGGGCGGTTGCAGACGAGGGCATCTATACTGACCACCATATAATCCTTAGAAGATTCACACCAAGCGTCAACATGGTTAGACTTGGCTTAGACATCACAGGTCTTGGGGCGTTCATCCTAGAGTATGGCTCTGGTTCGTTCATGGTAACGAATACAAGTGCGGAACTTGGGGAGTTTGGCAACCCAGACTTACCAGAATACATGGCATCATCTTGGTTTAACGATAATCGTTCATCGCACGGCAATGTAATCATGGGTCGTGACAAGGGAGAAACTGTTCATTCACCAACAATGGGTGTGGCAGATTATAAATCCAAAGGTCATTTCAAGGGTATCAACTTAGAAGAACCCATGAAAAAATCCAAGCTAAAACCTTTAGAACCAAAAGAACCGATGTTTGTTGTCGAAACAGAAATCGTCCATTGGTTGAAAGAATTGGATGAAGCTATTGACGATGCAGTATCTGATTATATCGAAACCCAACTAGATAATGCTTTTAAAGGAGTAATCGCATGAAGTATACGGTACAACTATTGGATGAACTGTGGAATATCTTGCGACAAGACGAAGAAATAGCTTCGTTATTACGCATAAAAGACACACAATCAATCCAAGAGTGGAACTCTAAGATTAGACGTGGTCTTGCTGGTGCGGAACTCGTTGACGAAAAACAAGATATTTACATAATTATATCATTCATTCCATCTGTTGGTAATACCAAGAATTGGATGGTCAACAAGAATCTGTTAGAATTTAGAATCATTGGTCGTTCTAACAACAGAAAACTTGTGAATGATTTATATATACATTTGAATAAACTATTAAAGGAACATTATCAAGAAATGTCCATCTATACCGAGGGTTCATTCTCTACTGGTACGGCTGGCTTAATCGGTTATATGTTTCGTGTTAGACCTTTTACATGGTCGTAATCATAGGAGATAATTAATGGCACAACAAACAGGCAAAAACTTTGTATTGAATGGTGTTGGCGAAGCATGGGCGAAACGAGTTGTAAACGGCAAAGTTGAAGCCTATAAACTCGGTACACTTCAAACAATGAAACTATCTTTCAGTTCCTCTGATGAAAAAGTCTATGGTTCTGATGCTTTACCACCAATCTATATCTTGAATAAAGAATCCAATGTTCAAGCATCTTTCACCGAAGCACGTTTTAACCTTGATTACTTGGGTGTAACTGCTGGTGCTGATGTAGACAACAATGGTACTTTGATTTTCTCTGTAAAACCTACATTGATTGCAAGCGGTACTGCATTTACTGTTCCAAGCGTATCCAATGTTATTCCAGAAGATACAATCGTGGTACTTGCGAATGATAATCAAATGGAAGACGAACGTGAAACATTAAAGTACACAAAAAGTACAACTCCATCCGCTGGTGAATTTACAATTGATACATCTGGTCAAATCACTTTGGGTCAATCTGTAACAAACAAATTCATTGAAGTATCTGGTCTTCGTACTGATACAACTAGCCGTAAAGCTACAATGAAAGCAACTAGCGTACCACAATTCGTTGAAATCCGTCACGTTTCCAATCCTGTTGATATGGGCGATGGTAAGAAAGTTATCTTGCATACTCATATCTTCCGTGCTAGAGCGACTGGCAAAATGGATATTGACCATGAACGTCAAAAAGCATCTGCACCACAACTTGAATTTGAAGTTATGTATGATACTACTCGTACAGACGGAAAAATCTTGGAAATCACACAAGAAATCCAAGGCTAATCTCATGGGGGCATCTTCGGATGCCCCTATTTTTTATTATATGGAACACTACGGAGATTTATAGATGTCAAACACTTTAATTCCACAAGAAAAATACATTATGCTTAATGGCAAAGAATATAAGATTTATCCGATGCTATTGAAAGATTACAATAAAGTTGAACGTCTATTGTCTAAAATAAATGACCAGTACTTATATTTGAACTTACCATCACCAATTTTAGACGAAGATGGCAAAGAGGTGTTAGATGCCAATGGCAAGGTGAAATATGACTATGTGGCATTTAACTCCATGTGTGAACTGTTTGAGATGGCGTTACGTATTCCACGTAAAGAATTGATTAACGCAATCGACTTAGACAATGGTGTACAACTGTTAGATGAATATCTATCTATTAGCGGATTAAAAAAAAAGATGATGGGTCTAATGGCACAGGAACTGCCGAAGATAAATCTGGAGGACTTGACCTAGTCATTGCATCTTTGGTACAACACACAAGTGAAACCAGAGAATCGCTAATGAGATATACTTTACCAGAACTAGAGGGGTTATCTGTTGCGTTAAACGAAAATAATAAAACAGATACAAACGATAATGATACTTTTGTTGACTCTGATTCCGTCACAGGGGCAGATGCGGTACGTGGTCTTTTGAGTTCTGGGTACGCATCATAGGAGAATAATTAATGGGAAACAAAAAATTCGGATATGACATAAAAATAGACTATAGTCAAGCAACCGAGAATACCAATCGAGTAACCTCTAGTATTCTACAGTTGCAACAAGCCGTAGAACGACTAAAAAGAAACTCTGACATTCAAATTAAATTCACTGGTCTTCCACGACAACTTGATAGCATTACAACAAAAACTGCTACATTGGCTAACGCTTTGGAAAGAACGGCTCAAAGCGGTAATCTTGCATCTAAGTCTTTTGATGGTATGTCTGCGAAGATGCAATCGCTTAAAAAAGATGGCGAAGCACTTGCCAAAGGTCTACAGGATTCTGCCAATGCTATTAAAAAGTTAGAATCATCGAATCATAATACCTTAAGAGATGGCAACAAGGCTATGACGGTTGGTACTCAAATTAACCAACTTAAGAACCAAGCCGATGTACTCTATCAAGCATGGAAAGCGAACAACGTAGGTAAAGAACAATATCTTCAACAAATGACTGCAATCCAAGGCAAGTTAAACACATTGTATGGTCAACAACGAAGAATTAACGAAATCACACAAGAACATATCCCAACGCTAACTAGATGGGGTTTTGAACTAGATAAGGTTGGTTCACGACTTGGGTATTTTGCAACACGTTGGGCGGCATTATGGGTTGGTGATAAAATCATGGATTCATTCTCTGCTTTCCCAAAAGTTGAACAAGATATGGCTGGTTTCGCCCAAGTTATGAAACACGGCACAGGGGCAACCAATGCGTTTGCCAAGTCACTATTAGAAGTTGACCCATCGAATTTAAAGAACAGTCTTCAACTTGGTGGTACGGAAGCAGAAATCTTTAAGTCTGAACTAGAGAGTATGCAAGGCAAACTACAAGGACTTGCGGTTCAATATGGTACAACAAGCCATGAAATGATTGAGTCTGCTAAGTTATGGGGTCGTGCATACAAAGATAACAATACGGTTCTTGCCTTGACAGATGCAGCCACCAAACTAGCGGTTGCCGATGCGTTCGACATTGTGTCTGCAAACAAGGCGTTGGAATCTTCAATCATGCAATGGGGTTTCCAGATTAACAATACAAACGATGCCATGAGTGTATCAAACCGAATCATCGACTCTTGGACATCTCTTGCACATAACTATACGGTTTCTGCACAAACATTATCCGAAGCAAACAAACGTATGGCACAATCCGCAGCCGAAGTCGGTGTATCATTCCACTCTGCACAAGCACTTGTTGCCGTTATGGCACGTAAAACACAAGCAGAGGGTGGTGAAATCGGTAATGCCTTGAAATCTATCTTCGGTTCGATTCACTCTAAAAAAGCCGTTAAAGCATTACAAGAGTTTGGTATCGAAGTTTACAAGGTCGGTGAAAACGGAGAGCGTTCATTCCGTAAAGTAGACGATGTGTTGCTTGATTTGATGATTAAGGCACAAGGGTCGAAAGAATCCATGGAAGACTTGCTAAAAGCAATCTCTGGCGGTAAATGGCAATGGAATAAGGCAGATGCCATGTTGGATTTAAAAGAATACTTAGAAGCCTTACGATTATCTTCTACATCCATGGGTTTCACCAATGCACAAGTTGGTATGCAACTTGATACAATCCAAAAGAAAATACAACAGATTGCCGCACAATGGGAAAAGATGATGACTACTGCTGGTAATGGCACAATGTCAACCGTTATCAAAGGTATGTTGGACGGTGTTCTTGCATTGTTTAAATGGATAGAACGCTTACCATCGTCTATTGCTATGGTTTCATTCGCTATGCTTGGGTTATTGGTTATTCACCGTAAATGGGGTTCTGTTTTCAACATCATGAAAACAAGCGTTGTTTCTGGTTGGAATAAAATGACTCATGCAGCCGAAAAATACGCAAGAGCATCAAGAATTGCAAGCGGTAACACAACAGGTCTTAAGGGCAAATTCCAAGGACTTAAGGGTGCGGCTGGTGGACTTGCTAGTGAAATCGGTACACTCACAGGATTCATGGGTGGCTGGGTTGGTATCGCCGTTGGTGCTATTGCGATTGCTGGTCAACTTGCCTTATCTTGGCGTTTTAATCGTGAAGAAGTGCAACAACAGATTGATACTCATTCTCAACTGTTACAATCTTATGAAGAAACATATGGACGTTTAAAAGAATCAACTGGTGTCTTAGAGCAATTTATCAACGCCTATTATAGCTTAAACCAAAAACAAAAAGAGTATGCAGAGGGTTCAGAAGAAGCAAAACAAGCTGCGGAAGAAATTCAAATTGCACACGATGGTATCATCCAGATTCTTGGCGAAGAACAAACAAACTTTGTATTGACCGCAGATAATTCAGATGAAGCAAACCAACGCATGACACAAGCGGTACAAAAGCGACAAGACCAACTAGCAGAACAAATCAAACACGAAAAAGCACAGTTGTTCCAAGCTGCACAAGCCGTTCGACAACAAACGAAAGACAATCTTGACTCTTTACAACACGAGAAAAAAGGTTGGTTAGACCGTATTGCCGTAATCATTCAATTCACAAAAGTACTTGACGTATGTCGTTTGGCTTATTATTCGTTGATGCATGCTTTCCAACAATGGAGAGCCGATAGAGCGGCTGCACGATTACAACAAGCGGATGGAGCAATCGGTCAAGCAGAGAATGAATTAAACGCTTTAAAGGCAGCTGGTGCAAACAATCGTCAAATCGAACAAGCCGAACGCAATCTGCAAATGGCTAAATATACTGCATCACAAATCAAGGACGAACAAACGCATTTACAAGAGGATGCAAACAGTTATGGTCAACAAGCAGACCAAATTTTGGCGGCAACCGCAGCTAAAGTGCAAGCCGATGGAGCAGAGCAACTACAAAGCATTAATTCTGCGTTATACGGTAATTCTGGTGGCGGTGGTACAACTGGTAATTATCCACGTAGCGAACTACCAGATGGTGGCGGAGATGCTGGCAAAAAGGGTAAAACTGGTAAAACAACCAAAGCTAAAAATCCATATAGTGGTACTCCAGAGGGTGAAGCTATTGACTTCTTAATCAAACAGGGTTTTACGGCAAACCAAGCATATGGCATTGTCGGCAATCTAATGCAAGAATCCAGTATGCTTCCATCGGCAGACAATGGTTCTCACCATGGTCTTGCACAATGGGATAAAGACCCCGGCGGTCGTTGGGAACAACTCGTGGCTTTTGCTAATGCGAATGGCTCTGACCCAGAGAGTCGTGCAACACAAATGGCGTTTCTTGTTCATGAGTTACAAACAACAGAGCATGACAATTGGTTGAAAGTCTTACAACACGCAACCAATGGAACACCAGAAGAATACGCACATTACTTTGATATGTTCGTTGAACGCTCTGGTGGTGCAGAAACTGCTAATAGACAAGCATATGCACGTCAATTGGCAAACTCTCAATATGGCGATGAAACTAAGACAGATGCAGAACGAGCGAATAAACTTGTTGAAAAACAAAACAAGATTGATGAACTCGTGAAAAAGCTATCCAAAGCGGAAGCTGAAATGGAAAACGCCATGAAGCCAAAAGAACAAGCTGACTTGGCGAAAGAATCTCAATCTTTAAAAGAAAAGCTACAGGGCATCCAAAAAGAGATTGACGATTTAATCAAACTCAATCCAAAAGCAGATGTTAAAAAATTGCAAGAAACGATGAAGAAATACGATACAGTAATGACCCATCGTATGCAAGATAAGTACCGTGATAAAGACTATGACGAAGCCGTTCAAATGGCAAAAGACCGCCATGAGAATGAAGACTTAGACCGTGAAATCGCTGGTACATCTGAAAACTTTTGGACAAAAGATATTCGTGATGCACAACGCTTGGTTGAATTGTATATAATCAAGGTAAAACAATACAACGACATGGTTGCAGCCTTTAAGCGTGGCGATTCTGAATATACCGAAGCAGACATTCGTAAAGCTGGTATCGAACTTAAGAAGCTACAGGTACAAATCAACAAGACTGGCAATGACTTAAATAAAAACATCCGTCAACAAACTCATGACGTATTCCATTCGATGATATTCGAGGGTAAGAAGTTTAAAGACGTATGGAAAGACCTATGGAAACAACTTGCGGAAGATACATTGAAGATGTTGTTCAAAATCCAAGATGGCAACGGCGGTCTATTACAGAACTTACTAAAGAGAAAAGACAAAGGTTATCAAAAAGGTATTAATCCTTTAAAGGGTTTACTTGGGAAAGATGGCAAAGGCAACATTGGTGGTGTTGACGAAACATTAAACCAACAAATGTTAGCAACGCAAGCCACACAAAATCTTGATAAAAACTTTGCGACATTCTTGGCTAATACTCAAAACGGTACTGCATGGAGTCAAGCGACATTTACCGATGCCGTAATCTATGGTAATGTCAATGGTGATAAAAACAGTCTTAACTTACCAGAGGGTAACAAGGATTCCAAAGACAATAAAACCGATGTATCCCAATATATCAACGCTGGTATGAAAATTGCTGGGGGTAATAACAAATGGATGGGTACACTCGGTACTGTCATGGGTTTTGCACGGCAGTTTGGTCTTTTAAAGTTCGCCAGCGGTGGTGCAGTCAATAAAGACCAATTGGTTCGTGTTGGTGAGGGCGATAAAAAAGAATGGATTATTCCAACCGCTGATAAAAAGCGTGGTATTCAGTTGTTAAACCAAGCTGCACGTGACCTTGGGGTTGGAGAAACCAAAGGTATCGAACCTAATTGGAAAAATCCGAATACATCTACAGGGGCATTATCTGAACAAACTAAACGACAAGACCGAATGATGAATCAAATGGTCGCAAACACATCGGCTATGACTAAGGGAATGAACTATATGGCGAACAATGGTTCTACACATGAATCCATTGCACAACCAGTGTTTGTTAAACAAACGATTTCTGACCAAGACTTCTTGGCTAAATACAACAAGTTGGTGGCACTTGGGAAAATGAAATAACACAACTTTTGTGTAATTTTTGACACTATATGTGAGGGGCGATAAACCCCTCACATTATATACTGTTGGAGGTCATATGGAAGACATTACGAAATACTTGGGTCTGAAATACGGCTTTAATCATAAAAAGAATCAATATCATTGCGTTGATGTTTGTCGTATGTGGTATAAAGACCATGGATACAAACATTGCTTTGACGATGGTAAAAAAGACCCAACGTCATGCGAAGATTTTCACAAGAATCATCAACTAAGGGTGTTACGTTATTTATTGAAACACTTCACCAAAGTTCGTGATATTGATAAACTGCAACATGGCGATGTGATTGTATTCAACGTAGATGGCGACTTACATACTGGCGTATATCTACAGAATGGACAAATACTTGCGATGCAAGTTCCATGTATTGAAAACGTATCACTATCTGCCGTATTTAAACGCAGTTATTGGCAACCATTGTTTTATTGTGGTTTCCATCAAGAACGCAACGAAAGGAATTAACGATGGCGACATATCCAAAGTTTCCATTGCCGTATATATTTGAGGTTGAAAAAGGTCTAAAGTTTGCCACACAAGAAGTCACATTTGAATCTGGCAAGAAACAAGTGCGACAACTTGCGGTGACACCAAAGAGAACTTGGTCAATCAGTCTACGTGGCACAACAGGACAACAAAAGATATTTGAAGACTTTTGTGAATCTGTTGGAGGTAATACAAGACCGTTTTTGTTTACCGATGAATATGGCAAGGAACAATTATGCAGATTCGCAACCAACGAGTTTAACATGAAAGTACTGCGAGATTTTACAATTGAGAATGGTACTCATGGTAATGCCGTTGGGTTTACTGCGAATGTACAAATCGAGAAATTATTATAATGGTACGCTAGTACCATATAGGAGTAGTAATATACATGATTAATTTACCTGTGGCGTTTCGAGAAGCATTGGAAAGTGGCTCGGTATTTGACATTGAGTTATACGAAGTACACATACCGAATTTAACGCTTTATTTATGCTCTTGTGATGTCAACATTCAATTCAACGGTCATACATACTTGGCATTACCGATACGCCGTGGTGAGATTGATAAAACGGTAGATAATTCGATTGACTCTTGTGAATTGCAGATTTCAAATGCAACCGATAAGTTTACCCAATTATTATTCAAGGGTATTCCATTCACAGGCAGTCGAGTGTATATCTACCGAATTTTATACCCAGATTCACTTACGAACGCAAACATGATTAAACCTGTGTTTATGGGGCGTGTTGATGCACCAGAATTGACAACAGACGGTGTCTTTAAAGTAACGGTAACAACAGATGTTCCAAACGTGCGTGGCGGTCGTAGAACACAATATTCTTGTACATCTGTATTCGGTGACGAATCATGTCAAGCACAAATCGAAACATTGCAAACGACCATTGATTCAATCACACAAGATGGACATGGTTTTCGTGTTGGTGTCCGCAACCCAGCAGACCAAAAGACATTCACAAACGGTGTCTTAATCGTGAGTGGCGAAGCACGTAAGATTGTTGACTTTAAAGATGCTGGTGCTGGTATCTATTTAGAATATCCGTTGTTACAATCACCAGATGTATTAATTGGTCAACAAGCGACAATCCAATCTGGTTGTGACAAAACACCAACGGATTGTAAACGGCATGGCAATCAAAAGCGATATGCTGGGTTCTTATCTGTACCATTTGAATTTACGGTACGTACTTAATTTTTATAGTGAAGCAAAGCGAAACGAGGTATTAATATATGGGTAAAGGCGGTGGCAAGGGCGGTAAAGGTCGTGTAGCAAAATTCATTGGTCTTGCTGCTGGTATTGCCTTTGGTTTTGGCGGTGGTGCTTGGGGATTCTTAAAGGCGGCATCCGTATTTAGCCGTGTTATGTACGGTTTATCCCTTGGCATGTCCATTGGTGGTTTGTTCGATAAATCACCAAAGCAATCAACACCAGAATCAACATTTGACTCTAAGAATAACCAAGTAACATCCGAGGGTACAATCCCTATTGTCTATGGACAAACTAAAGTTGGTGGTCTACAGACATTCCATAAGATGGACGTTGGTGGTAGACGCTTGGACAAAGACGTGGTTCTTTGCGAGGGTAAAATCCACGACATCTTCGGTGTTACTGCGAACGGTTATTTAACAAGCGTACAACGCTTGAATGAAACAAAACAAACAAGAATACCTGTGTTTGGTATTCGTAATAATAAATACCCAGATGCAAAAGTATCCATTGAAAACGGTGTTGCGGAAAGGCATGGGTTCGCTGGTCATAAACCAAATCCATCTCAACAGTCAATCTACCAAGATAACGTAGATTATCAATCATTCAACAAGTTCAAGAAACTAAAGTTGCAAGCCAATGGCAAAACTGTATATATCTTCTTGACAGATGATAATACAACGATTGACCTACAGTACTCATTAGCTTGTAATACGTTTGGTAAAATCTATCAAATCATCTTGGGTGACACATATCTATCCGACTTACAAACAGACGGATGGGAACTTGTGAATCCTGTGATATGTCAAAACTCTCCATCTTGTTTAGAAACTTTTAATGAATCACCATGTTATAAACGAGATGTGTACTGTGTTACAAACGGCAGTCAAGACGGTAACAACTCAACGGTTTATACACACCTTGGTGGTAAAGACCAAGATGCACCAGACCAATATCTAACAACAGGCGGTTATCCGAATATGGCATATGTTCATGCTGACTTACGATATACCGAAAAAATGGGTGCTGGCAATCCAACGGTGACTGCTATTGTACAGGGTATGATTGTATACGATTGGCGCGACAAACAATATAAATACTCTAAGAATCCTGTTGTATGTCTATATGATTACTTGACAAATAAAACATACGGTGCTGGTCGGTATGTTACACCAGATATTCTTGACATGGAATCGTTTACCGATGTGGCAAACTATTGTGACGAAGAAATCACATACAATGACCCATACGGTGTCACGAAAACAGAGCCAAGGTATCAACTTGATATATGTTTAAACGAAACAAAAACACATCAAGAAAACATTCAATCAATCTTGAACTCATTCCTTGGGTTTATCGTGTTCTCAAACAATTCAATCAAACTACGGTGCGAACGATTAGAACAACCTGTGTATGCGTTCAATGATGATAACATCGTGGAAGAAACCCTTAGTTACAAATCTGCATCTATTGACCAAAGTCCAAACAAGTTTAATTTAACGTATGTAGAACCAGCATTGGATTATACTGCGGTTAAATTGATTGTTGAAGATGCCACAAATCAACTACCTCCGCCAATCGGTATTGGTAGACCTGTGGAACAAGATATTGACTTCAAGGGTGTACGCAGACAAACACAATGTTTACGACTTGGGAAAATCGCACGAGATATTATTCGCTTGTGTCCGATTACGGTTACATTCAAGACCGGTCTTATGGCTTCTCACTTGGAAGCTGGCGATATTGTTACAATCTCCAAAACATACATTGATGAAGACGGTGTTAAACAAGAGTTGTTTACCAATCAACAAGCACGTATCACCGAAATAAAAGAAGAAGACGGCACATTTGAAATTACCGCACGTCAATACAATCCATCAATCTATGATGATACGTTCGGTGCATCTTTAAAAGTATTCGGTACAGTTGGTAACGACAAGCCAATCAGATTAACACCAGCAACTGTTAAGCCTGTAGAGAATATTCAATTCAATCAAATCTACCGGGGTAAAGTCGATAGCTTACCAACATACGATATTATATTATCCTTTGACGAACCAGACGACATTGAGTTCCGTTCTGCATCGGTTTATATCCAAACTGTACACAATGGTGTGGCTGGTGAATGGAAGAACTATGGTGAATCCAAAGGTATCACAACTGTCATGGGTCTGAAACGTGGCAACACAATTAACATACGTATTATCCCAAACGATTCCAAAGGTATCGAACATGAAGAATCCATGTCTGCTCCATCGTATACCGTTGTATCTAAGTTTGGCACACCAGAGATGCCACAGAACTTACGCCTTAAGGTAACAGACGAAGCACGAATTACATGGGATATAATCAAGAATACCGATATAGACCATTATGAAATTTCAACCACTGGATTCTTTGATAATGGAGCAGTCGTATCAGTTGACAATGAAGCACCAATTACATTAACCATGCGTACAGGCAAGATTTATGTCCGTGGTGTAAACATTGATAATGTCGCTGGTCCAGCCAATTTTGTAGAATACGATTATCCAGAATTAAGTGTTCCACAATTAAATTACATCAAATCACAATCTGGTGCGTTCCAAGTTGTTCTAAGGGATACACCAAAGACAAATCCACCGATATTGAAAACCATTTTCAGAGTCAATGATAAAGACTTTAGAACCGATACCAATGTATTTACATATGTAGATGACCCAGCGGTATACAATGTGTCTTATGCATATGAAGATTACTTTGGCACAGGTGCGTTTTCTAGCGGTCAGAGTGCGGTAATTAAACAAAACATCAATCAAGATTTAATTAATCGTGCAACACAAGCAATTCAAAGTGTTGAACAGATGCAAGCAAACATTGATACGATTAACACACGGATTCAAAATGCGGTCACAGAACAAATCCAAAATTCAATCGGTGGTGCAAAATTAGAAATCACCAAAGCAGCCGAAGCAATGAAACAACAAATCACGGATGCACAACATAATATGGAATCCACGATTACACAAACGGCAAGTGCTTTGGATGCAAAAATTCGAGATATTGACTCACAAGTGCAATCACGAGTAACACAACTCGCAAGCACGATTGAGTCTTCTATTAAGTCTTTGTCTGGCGATGAACTCCTTAGTAGAATCAATCAGTCAAGCGGTGGTACTCAAATTGACGGTAAATTGTTACACGTTACATCTGATTCTGTATTCGATAAAGGCGTTGTAGCGAAAAACATCGAAGCTGGTACAATCAGTACCGACAAACTCATGAGTTCCATTCTTGACTTACAAGAGTCTGGTATGCAAATCAAGGGCGGTGGCGTTCGGATTGATTCTAGCGGTATTCGCATGAGTAATGAAAACGGTTCATTTACCGCATTAACCAAAGATGGTATCAAATGGTATGACTCCAAAGGTGTTGCCTATAGTGCTATCCAACAAATGGTCTTTGGGATTGCAAACGATGGCGACCATATCGACTTGAATTGGGATTCAGAACCAATGGTGTTTGTTGTTCCTAATAAGATGGACTTGGGTCAAAACATGAGTGCGGCCGATAATTACATCCAAGGAACAATAGAAACCAAGGCAGTCAATGTTTCCAAAAAAGGCTTTGACATCCACGCACGTATCACTCAATATTGCAACGGTGAGATGTATTATAATGGTAGACCTTGGGGGAGAACAAATCTTGATAACTTTGCACCGTCAAGATATTCCACAGGCACATTGACCAACCGAGTTTACATCTATAGCGAAGCCGATACGTATGTTTCTGTTGAGGTTCCAGAAGTTGGTATTGACGTATGGACATCCTTAGGGAAACAATACGATAGCACTAATGTCGAGGGTGCTGGATGGGAAAATCCACCAGAAAACTCTAAAAAGTGGTTGTCACCAATGGCATCTGGCAAAGGTAAAACAGTTTTTACTGGTAGTGGTCATGGGTCTTCATATAGTGGTCATTATGAGTTCCAACAAACAAAACAATGGATGATTGACTATGAGAAAATCCCTAGAAAAATCATCGCAATTCGCTTGCGTAAAGGTCAAAATGTAATCTCTTGTGCAATACCAGCGTTTGCCATCACGCCAAGCAACCCTTGGTTTAAGATTGCGAATATACCATCGCTCCCAGAGGGAACATACTTTGGTATTCGTTCTCCAGAGCCTGTACAATGGTTTGCCGTGAATGTACCAAAAGAAAACTATTTTGTTGCATCACACGCAAACTATAAGACAACTAAGTTTACTAGTCGTGGGACATACACGTTTACACCGACTGGCAAACGATTTAAGATTACCATGATTGGTGCATCGGTTGCATCACGTGGAATAAGACCAGAATCTTCTGAAACGAGAATCGTTGGTAATGGTATTGATTATAAAACATCTGGTTATGCAACCAATCTATCACTCAATAATCAACAACCGTATAAACAATCGTTCCATTCTGTACATGGCGATGCAAAGTACAACGAAAAAGGTTGTCTGTATTTTATGGCTAATGCTTTTAAAGTTGGTACAGACAATGTATCTACTTGGGGTGGCGATGGATTGTCAATGCCTTGTTATGTCTTGGCTGGCAACAATGTGTCATTCTTTAATGCAAACTTTACAAACAGACGTAATCTAAGCGGAAATCCAACGGAGTTCTTGCGTTTCCCAGATGGCAACTACCAAGGACGTGGCGATGTAAATGACGACACAAAAAACCTTGGTGTGTTCGGTGAACTCGTTGGTTGTCCATCGTTTACATTCACTGGTGGCGGTGGTGGTAATCCATCTAATTACGGACGTGATATGTGGTGGAACATTGAATGGCAGATGGGGTTATCCAAGGTTGTCACATATAATGTCAACGTACCAACTGGTGTGTCAAATTACACGATTACTATTGGTGAATGTCCAGATGTTACCGTTGGTAAAGAAATCCATTTCCCAGCTGGACCGTATAATGACGATGGTGGCTCACTTAGAATAACCAATACAAAACCATTTGATGGTGCAGTATTTATTACGGAGGAATTGTAATGTACTATAATGTATCGTTCATGGGGCAAGACCCCATGAATTTTTATGTTTCATACGATGAAACAGACGAAACAGTATCATACGAAACATACCAATTATATATGTCTGGTCAATACATCAAGGGTAATGACGGAGAACCAAAACTAAAAGAACAAACAAATGTTCAATCTACCTCTGGTGCATCCGATGCGGTCATACAAGAGGACACCACTCCTGTGGTGCCAGACTTACCAGACATTGACCCATACGTTGCGTTAAACAATAAGATTAAGAAATTGCGTAAACAGATGGAAGATATTCCAACGTCTGCCGATAATATTTATCGTGTGGCACATGGGGAGTTTGTTCCTGTGGAGAATGGCAAAAACCCAAGTGATTTCATCTATGAAATCATTAGCGTACAAGTATCTGGTGATACGTTTAATTCTCCTAATGTTGGTATGATTATACAACCTCCGCAGTATCCATTCTACAGGGATGCCAATATTGTAATCGGTATTGTAAACACGAATCAAGTGTATGTTTCAAACAACGAAACAGACCCAACTAAACATATCACAGGTTGGTTGACCATTAAAGTCAATGAGAAAACAAATCTTCCACAAGACACGAATGGTCAACCATTAGTTGTGACATCTATAGAACCACAATAGAAAGGAGGTATGCCAATGAAAGATTGGATTCGTGTTGAAGACGAAGTTATGCACGTTGGAGCAGACTGGAATCGGTTATATACCGTTGATGAATCAATTGATTTAACCGATGCAGTTGCCGTGTGTAAAATCCGTGATTTGAAAGACAATGTTCTGTTATCGGCAACGTGTACTGTGTATCCGCACGGTGTTGTCGTATGGTTTCCGTATGAAGATACGTTAACACTTAATCGTCAAATCAAGAGGGGCAAATACGATGTTTTCATTCAAAAAGATTCTAAATCTTGGAAACTTGTCATGGGTGAAATCGAAATTATCCACGACATTTCCATGCATTAATTTTAAAACAAAGGAGCATACAACTATGCCAAACGAAGAAACAATCCAAAAAATGTCTATTGTAGACCCAATTCAAGTCAACGTAAATATTCCAAACTTTGAGGGAAAACCCGGCAGAGATGGTACAGATGGTCGAGATGGTGACGATGCATACCGTATTGCCGTTCGTAATGGTTTCTTGGGTACTGAAAAAGAATGGTTATTAACCCTAAAAGGTCAAGATGGTAAATCCGCATCTGCACCTACGGCACGACAAGCATTACTTAAGAATAACATCTGGTGCGAAGATGAAACCGTTGATTCCGTGTTTACTGCTATGATTGGCAACTGGGGTAAACCAATGCCACGTACAGAGTTTAAACCAATGTCTTTCGTTGCTCCAGTTCAAGGACAACAAATTGTGTCTGTTGCTGGCGAACCACACTATAAAGTGAAAGTCAACGGATACAATGATGTATTTGAAATTGATAATGATGGCAATGGTAGAGTACAGTTGCCAAATCCATTAGCCGAAGATGATTATATTTTGGAATATTATAACTTTGTAAACTCTAAGATTAGCGATGCAACCATCATTGCAACATCAACAAATGGTTCTCCAGATGATACATTTGAACAATACGGCATAAAGTATGCATTGTACGGAACAGAATTGCACGTAAATGTCGTTAACGTAAATGCTGATTATTGGTTAAGTAATCCGATTTTCTTAGGGAAATGGAGTTCCGCAAATATTACAAAAATCTTGGTAAAAGCTTCCAGACCTACATCAATAAAAATCAGAGCTACAGATGTATTCCGTAGTGTTGGCAGTATTCCAATCTTAGTTGACCACCCAGAAAATCTATCATTCCAAAACTCCGATAACTATGCGGCCGCAGTCAACATTGGTGGTACTCAATATGGTACAACACCTATCTACTTTAACTCCTCTAACGTCCAATGGGATGAAACAAGACACAAATACATCTCTAACGGTCAAGCCGTAGACCACTTATAATCACTCTTGGGGATACAAACCAATGTATCCCCAACATTTCTTAGAAAGGACATCAATGGAAATACTTACAATGGTATCTCTCATATGTGGTATCTTGGCATCTGTTGGGGCAATCATAGGGGTTATCTTCAAGTTTGTAATCATTAACCCCTTAAAGGTGTCAATCGACAATCTCACCAAGGTTGTTGAAACCATATTGAAAGATATAGAAACAAGTCGAGTAGACCGATACAATCAAGCCATACGTTTGACATCTATAGAATCAGATGTTAGACACTTGGATTCTCGCATGGAGTCCATTGAGGAATCCTTGAAAGGGCGGTGATACCAATGAATAACATTATTGATTCAATCAAGGGTTATTATACCAAAGTGAAAACCGCCCATATTAACATCAAATCACTACAGTTTGTAAAGTTTGTCATTACAACCTCGTTTATCCCAATATTTATGTACTTGGGTGTTTGGTTGTATGCAATCTATGCAATGCACGTTGGTATAAACGTAACAATTCTTGTTTCTCTCTTATCGGAATTGCGATTGTTCGTATCCGTAATCTTCTCAACACAAACTGTTGCTGGCGTACTTGCGTATGGCGTTGCTTTAATTGATTCAGATGGCAATGGAGAATCCGATGAATTAGATGCCAAAGCACACGCCCAATCTAAAAATACTATTGATGCTACTATTGACACCACAGGAGATACGAAATGAGAACATTAACAAAAGACGAACTAATGAGTATGGCAACCAGTGCAAGAGGTTATATTGACCATATCTACTTGCATTGGTCTGCTGGTCATTACAACCAAAGCCATACCGATAAATACCATATATGCATTGACAAAGACGGCAATATGTATACCGATGTTGACTTATTTACGGAACACCGTGACCACACGTATATGCGAAACAGTCGTGCCATCGGTATCACTTTGAACGGTTGTTTTGATGCGACTAATCCGACAAATATGGGTACAGAACCACCGACTGAAAAACAAATTTATGCCCTTAGCTGGTTAGTGGCATTACTGTGTGTACAAATCGGTATTCCGCTTGATATTCAACACGTTATGACCCATGCGGAAGCTGCGGACAACAAAGATGGTATGGACTTATGCTACGCAGACCCAACGCCATATCCGAACAACACCTATGGTCCAGATTCAACGTGCGAACGATGGGATTTATGGGTTTTACACCAAGGTGACCAAGAATGGTCTGGTGGTGACAATATCCGTGGTAACGCACGATATATCGCACATAACGAGTGGGGGATTGACATATGATGCACTATAAGATTGAGAAACCACCGTTATGGAAAACGGTTGGTACTGTGTTATCAATATGTTTGATTGGTTTGTTCGTGTGTGTGTATTTGTTATTCAGCGGTATACATGAACATGAACAACAACTAAGGCAAACTGAAATTGAATTGCATAAAACACAATTGGAATTACAAGTTACACGACAAGAGCGTTTAATGTTACAAAACAAAGTAAATGTTTTGGAGAACATTGAATACGACCGTGGAACACTGGCAAGACCATAACGGAGAAACAATGAATGAAACGATTAAAACATACATTCGGTCAAATCCAAAGTATTCGATTTGTGCTATTATTGGGGTTGTTGTGTTTATTTCCATTGGGTTATTCCTATGGACAAGCTCCTCTAGTAACATTGACACAACACCAATACGAAACGCTACAAGAGAACTTGACAATGCTAGAGAATACAATCGACAATCAATTGAATACAATCAACGAATTGGAGATGCAGTTACACGTAGCGAAGTTATCAACGAGCGAATCGAACAAACAATTAATGGAAGCATCGACTCTAATAATCGAACAACGGAAGCAATTGACCGAAGCACAGAACTTATTAAAGCAGCAAGAACAGACGCTGCAAACGCAAAGAATCTCATTAGAGAAAGCCGAGATATACTTAACGCAGCAAAAAGAGATAATCAAGAAAGCACAACGCAGTCAACAACGTGCCAAACTCATTAATGTATTGTTGGGTGCAACGGTTGTATATCTTGCGGTCAAATGATTGGATGGTGGTCTAATTATCTCTACAGTATACAGTAGCGGATGTATACAAATTCTCTGATATAAAACAAATGGGGATATACCTTAGTTGGTATATCCCCAATTTTTTGCGTTTATACGGTTATTTCTTTAATTCCAATGGTTTCGCCTTAGTGATACAATCGCCACGCAATTGGATGTAATATCCAACGCCTGTTTTCATTTCAACCAAGTATGAAGACCACATAACATACTTATTGCCCAGATGGTCAAACACATATGCCATTGGTTTACCAGTCTTGGTTGTTCTTTGTTTGAAATCAGAAACGATAATTGCTTTGACATCACGACCGTTTGCCAATTCTGTGTTATATTCCATTAATGGGTTCTCAAAAGAACACCCAAGGTATTTATACCGTAGCGAAGCCAAAGGCACCTTAGAACTTAAATCTGGCGATTCTAGGAGGGTTATGGAATCATACTTAGATGTCCATTCTTGGATTTTCTTTTGAATGTTCTCTAATTTCTTTTCCATAGATTGTAATTGCTTTGGTGTTGCCGTTGGTGATTCCGTTTGCATCAACTGCTGGTGGTCACGCAATTTAACATTCCATTCGTCAATCTTGTTTTGTGCGTTCTTGCGGTCACTGGCGAATGATTTATACTTAGGGATTAACGCCATAAGTTCGTTTGTTTCACCCAAGAAATCTAATGCACCACTACCGACTAAACCCTCTAGTTGCAACTTGGTGTACTTGCTGAAGATTGCATCTATTGTATATTCTTGTGGTTTCTCAATCTTGTTGATACCCTTGATATACGCAAGACCTACACGAATGGCATTACCATCGACTGTCCATTCACGTTGACTATGGCGTAAATCTGGTGGTAATATCTCGAAGCCCTTGCGTTTAATCTCTTGGATATATGGCAAGATTTTCTCTTGGTTGCCATCTTCGGAATTGATGGTTGCTACATAAAATTCCAACGGATAATGGGTCTTTAGGTATGCCGTTATGTATGCCATGTAGCCGTATGATTGAGAATGAGCCTTATTAAACCCATAACTTGCGGCTGCAATAATCATGTCCAAGATTTGTTTCGCCACATCTTCATTTGTTCCATTGGCAACCGCACGGTCAACAAATTCTGCCGTAATCTCTTGCATTAAATCATGGTCTTTTTTACCAACCGCACGTCTTACAGTATCGGCTTCCGCCATTGAATATCCAGCGATAATCTGACACACACGCATAATCTGCTCTTGGAACACCATAATCCCATATGTTTCACCCAATGGTTCTGCTAACCGTTCATCCAAGTATTCAAACGGTTTACCATTACGGCGTTCGATGTACTCATCAAGCATACCTGTTAAGATGCACGCTGGTCGATACAATGCGACTACGGCGATTAAATCAACAAAATTCTTTGGTGCAATACTTTTAAGAGTTCTAATCATTCCCGGTGATTTCATTTGAAACACACCAAGCGTATCACCCTTACATAGTAAATCCAACGTAGGCTTATCATCCCAAGGTAATCTTGCTAAGTCAAGTGTATCTTTGACACCAGCCATCGTTACACAATCATTAATTACATCCAAGGTTCTAAGACCAAGAATATCTTCCTTTAGAAAACCCATAGATTCCAGATGCTTAAAATTAGTAGATGCCACAAATGTTTCTTCTTTTGTTTTAGAATCTTTTTGCATTTCTAAGGAGCAATACTTGGTAATATCTTGGTTTGAAACAATGACTGCCGATGCGTGTTTACCAAAGCCAGTCATAATACCAACCAATTGTTTTGCTAGAGAGAACATCTCTGGATGTTTACCATCGTTTACATGGTCAAGTTTGGCATACTCTAGGTCGTTATCATGGTAATCTTCATCATCATCAAAAGATACGTCCTTGATTTTCTTTGAGTATGCATCTGCGATGGTATGGTCTATGTTTAAACAACGTGCAGCTTCTTTTAATGCACCAGATGCTTTCATGTATGAAAATGTACGACATTGGTATACATATTTGTATTTTTCTTCGAGATATTGAATGACTTCTCCACGTCTTACCTTAGAACAATCGTTGTCTACGTCTGGTGGCGACACACGATTTGGGTTTGCAAACCGTTCAAAATACAAGTTGTTTGTAATGGCATCCAAAGAGGTAATATCTAATAAATATGCACACTCACATCCGCCTACTGAATTATGAACAATCGTTTGATTGCCAATGTATGAGTGGTCTTCAGCAACTTGAATATCATATACAGTAGTATCTTTTTCAGATACAGATTCAATAGAATGGACTTGATGAACAAAATAATCATCTAAATCTAAATTAGGTTTTGCCGTCTTTTTAGACAAAGAACAATCAAACCATTCGCCAAACAATTCTACAAATCTGTCATAGTAAGCTGGTTTAACAACCGTTTTGTATTCGTTACACCAGTTTTCTTTTTTATGAACTCTTTTTAGTATATAACTATCAATACCAAGCGTTGATAGTATAAATTTAACTTGTGAGCATAACTCATAATTTATAGAACTGTAGTTTATTTTGTCTTTAGCCGTAATTATTTTTGGAACAAAACCATCGGTGGCAAATAAACCTTTTAGCAATTCTATTCTTTGCTCTAAAGTGCCATGCACCAAAAAATCTGGGATATGCTTCGTTGCAGCATTTTCTCCAAGCATCTTTTTTAACACTTTGGCAAATACTGTAGAGTATGTGTGTATTTGAACACAAGTATTTCTTTTGTTCCAGCTTTGAGAAACATCATGACAAAACAAAGATTGTACCAAAGAAATATAGTCTTCTCTATATTTATCTTGTTTATTATTGAAAGCACACCCAAAATTCCAGTTATTTTTTTTATGAGTCCAGCCATTGCCGATAAAATACCCTATAAATCGAGCAAGGTTCCCTGTTACTAATAAATATGGACTGTATTTATTTTTAACGGCTTCAAAATGCTGATTTCCTAAGAAAATTAGTCCGTTTTCTTCTCTGTATCCATCGAGGTATGTTCTTAAATCAATTTTGTCTAATTGATATTTTGTATCAATAGAGCATTTTGGATAAAAAACATAATCTCCGACTTCTAGCTTTCCAACAGGAATCCATTGCGGTTCTGGCTTTATTTTATGGCAACATTTTTTCTTACAATTTACTGAACAGTATTTCCGTAATTTTGTATTACCATTATACATAACACATTCTTTTTGTTTAATTGCAAGGAATTTATGGTCATTCGTATAATTCATTGGGTCATTTGAAGACACTTTAATCGTAGTCAATGGCTCTTTAATCTTGTAAGAGAAAACATTCTCTACTATTCTTGGGTTGCCTGTATGAGATACCACAACATCCCCAATTTGAACATTCTCAATATTCTTAGTCATACCATTAGACATCAATACTTTAGTACCTTTTTCGGAGCAACCACGACCGTGACCAACTGGAATATCACGTTCACGACAAGCATCGAGAATATCTTTGGTAATCAACAGATAATCCATATACCCAACTTGCTCCAAAATGTCAATCTCGTGTAACACACGCTCGTCAACACGCTTTTTAAATTCAGGCGTGACCTTGCCGATAATCTTTTGTTTATAGCCATCACGCAACGCCTGTAGAAACACAGGTTTGACATCCCCATCTTTAACAAACTTTGGGTACACATCAAGGTTGAAATCAACCTGTGCGTTACATTTGTCAAAAATAACATTAGTATTCTCAACCATTGTTTCAACCATGTCAACACCAAATTGTGGATACAGACGGTCAAACACTTGTGCTTCCGATTGGATAAAGAAATCGTTTGAACCATAGTATTGGTCTTCATCATCATCTTGTGAACGACCACGGAACGCCTTGTGCAAGCCATAGTCTTCTTCATGCACATAATGAGAGTCACAAGCAGCAATCAATGGCACATCATATTTTGCACCCATTTCTGCCACCATTGCATTAAAACGCTTTTGGTCTTCATGTTGATACGTATGAATTTCAAAATACAAGTCGTCACCGAAGATGTCTTTGAACTGCGGAATTAAAGACTCACGGTTATCACCCTTTAGCCATCCACCCATGCAAGCAGACGTACAGATTAAACCCTCGGAGTACTGCTTGATTATATCTAAATCAATTCTTGACTTGTAATAATAATGTCGATGTGCTTCCGTTGTCAACTTGAATAAATTTTCAAGACCAACTTGATTCTTCGCAAGGAACAGTATATGTGAATACGATTTATCTTTGATGGTCACATCATACGTATAGTACAACTCTGACCCCATCAACAGTTTTAAATTCGTGTTATGTTTCTTGTTGTATTTCTGTAGATGCACATATGTGTCAATCAATCCAGAACAACCATTATGGTCTGTGAGTGCAAACCCTCGTTGCCCCAATTCGTGTACACGCTGGATAATGCCATCTACAGAACTGATTGCATCTTTCATACCATAGTTTGAAAACTGTGAGTGCAGATGCGTATGAATAAAGTTATCAGCCATATTTTTACCTCCGATGAAAATTCTTAAATTCACTATTGACAGTATACCACAACTTGTGCGATAATACAAGTGCGGAAACTTTTACCGCAAAAGTATTTTTCCACAGAAAAGGAACAAAAGAATATGGCAAAAGAAAAACCACTTGACAAGATTACTGATGTAATGACACCTGTTGGTGAATCTGTGTTTGTGAAAATCAATGGAGTTATTGACGACTTCGCTGGTGGTCGCAAGTACACGGTGACAATGCATTTGGATGATGCAGATGCAGAAGCCTTGAAAGAAAAGTTGGTTAAAATCTGGGAGTCTTCCAATACTTGCAAACAACGTGAAGAAAACGGTAAAGAAACAGACCGTCCAACATTCACATTGACCAAGAAAAAAGACTACGGATACCAACTAAAGGCATCTACGCAAGTTGAGTTTACCGACAAAGACGGCAATACACATGAGAATGTGGTTCGTTTGGTTGACGGTGACAAAAAACCAATGGACGAAAAGACTGCTATCTGGAGTGGCTCTAAGATTGCCCTTTGGATTGGTGTACGTCCATACGAAACTGCTATGATGTACGGTGTATCTCTCAAACTTAAAGGTATTCAAGTCATTGACCTTGTGACTGGTGGTGCTGGTGGTGCTTTCGGTGGTGCTGCATCCGATGATGTTGGCTCTTATGGTTCTTCCATGAGTGACACATTTGACACTTCCGAAGACATCCCATTCTAACAAAAGAAATTACCTTGGTCTAAAACTAAATATGGAAAACCAAAATCAACCCAAGTCAAATACGGCTTGGGTCTTTTGGCGTTCAAATAATGGTTGTATATTCTGTGTAAAACATACGGTTAAAATTCATAAAAATACATAAGAAAACCCCTTGACAAAATTAGACTTTTGTGATACCCTATCAAACCTAAGTTTAAAACATAAGAAAATACTATAGTTTGCTCTCCTATGTGAAAACAAAAGTTTCATACAAGGGTTTTCTCTCTTATGTTTTTCACCTAGGTTTAAAACTTATGTCCATACCTAAGGTATGCTCCTAGGGTTAAAACATAAGTGAATACTTGTTTGGTTATCTTTTGTATTCTTCACTTACGTTCAGAAATACAAAAGATAACACGAAACTGGAGTAAAACGGCAAAGCCGTAACCGCCCTTGGCGGTTGTTACAAGTCAGATAATAATTTGTGTTGACTTGTCCATTTACGTATGGTACAATGTATGTGTATCAAGTCGGAAAGAAATTGAAAGGAGGTCATATCATGACGGCACAAAACTTTATCGACAAGGACTTTAAGAAGAAAGCATGGACACTTGCCATGATGTACTTTAAGAAATGTACAACCAATGGTGCGTTCCATAACGGTAAACCGTCTTCCGAGTTCTTTAAAGTACGTTCGTTCTTCATGCAGATTGACGAAAACTCGATGTTAAAACTGTACAAGTATATGGACACACTAGAGAAAACAGAAATGTCGCTTACCGATGTGTTCATTGCAGCAAACGAACTTAATGCTAAAGAATTTGCGAAAGCCAATACGAATACGGTTATTCGTGAACGGCAAGCATTTGACTTGAATAAATGGTTTGACGATAATGCGTAAAGTCAAACAACTTGGATTCTTGGTCGTCAATAAACAACAACCAAAACCCAAACGATACATCAAGCGATTAACCGTCAATGGTCTAATCAGACGAAAGAAGTTATTCAGATTTTGGTATACATTGAATTGCACGAAAGAAGAAGATATTCTGACTTCATTGAAAGAACCAAAAGCAGTTGTTATCTTTGATGCGTTTACCGTTGGTTCTCTGCTTAGATTAACTTTGAATGGACGTGTGGAATCACATACTTTAAATTCTGATAATTGTACATTCGGTTGGTATAAGCGTTGCATAACAACGTATTTGTTTATTGTTGACCATAATCGGAATCGTACATTCGTATTCGGTCACAAAAAACGCAAGATTACTACAGAACGAGAATTATGGGAATCAAGCGATATAAATTATTGGGGGGCGTAACATGGATTCATTTATTCGACTACAACTGACAACGGCAACGATTGTCAGACATAATCTAATACATCTGTTGGAGTTTATACGGATAAACCACATCAGTTCCATACAGAAAACGGAAGATGGCTGGCTGGTATTGGAAAACGATAAAAACGCATGGACACGTAGGGCAACTGATTATACGTTCATAGGTATTAATGATGTTCTTCCAGATGGTGTTATATCGGTTGAAAACTTTTACCAAAATAGATACGAGTTTTTGGACAAGATATTTACAACCAATGAAGATATATCCAAAGTCATATACGATTTGTACGACACTTTAATTAAACTGGCGAATATCTATCAAGAGCCATACAATCCAAAAGATACATTGTTCTTGTATGACCATGCATCCATCTATAGAATTGACAACAACGGAGAACAACACTTTGTTACACACATTGAGAATGTTCCGAAGTATATCCCATTCAAACAAGTGTGTCAAGACAAAGATATTATCTCGGTAAGAACGGCAGTCAGTCAATTGTATGACTTAAAATGTTGCATTGACCCATCTATTGATTATCAGTTGCAACAACAGATAAGAACACTACAGGAGGAATACCCATATGAATACGATTTCGACCTTAAAGTACAAGATTGACCTACAAGAGTTGGTTGAAGAATATACGACCCTTTCACGAAACGGTGGTAAAATTCCAAGGGGTACTTGTCCAATATGTCACGGAGATAATCCAACAGAGTTTTGTATTCTTGGTGACAGATACTATTGTCACAAATGTGGTTCATCTGGTGATGTAATTGGTTTTTATTCCGAAGTAGAGGGTTTACCGTTCTATCAAGCGGTTGAAGCCTTGGCAGAAAAATACGAGGTGTCTACGGACGACCCTGTATATCAAAAACAGAAAAGCATCGTTGGTCAGAACACCAAAATTGCCATCAAGTATCATAAAGCCGTTGATGCCGTTCGTGAATACATGAATGTCAAACGAGGTATTAACGATGATACGTTGGAAGATTTTCTGATTGGTTATGACAAGGGTGGTTTCTTGGGTGTACAATCGTCTGGTATCGTGATTCCAATTCAAGATGCCTATGGTCGTATCGTTGGTTTTTCCAAGAGAAGATTGGAAGAAACCAATGAACCAAAATATAAGAATACCAAAGAAGACGATGTGTTTGTCAAGCGACAACTGTTGTTTAATTACCATCGTGCGGTCAAGATGTTGCATCCGAATGGTGTACTTCATGTTGCCGAGGGGTATCTTGATGTCATGTCTGCACATCAACAGGGTATTCCATGTGTTGGGTATCTTGGTGGACGACTCACAAAAGACCAGATTGGTTTGCTCTGGGAATTACAAAAGCGATACAACGGAGATATTACGTTTGCATTGGCGGTTGATAATCCAGAGTGTGATGCGACTGGTCGTAAAGCATTGTTAAAAACAAGGGAAGACATCAATAAGTACGCACCAGATTTAAACGTGCGTGTGGTCAAGTATCCGAAAAATGATGAGTAAATACGACAATCTACCGAAAAGAATCGGAATTAGAAAACAAATGTGGATTCGTGCAAACTGTATGTATTGCGAACCACCATATAATTACGAATGTAAATTATGTTTGCGTTGTTGTGTCAATCGCAAAGGTAAAACAAGAAATCGTTGTGGTTTTAAGAAAGCTGGGTAAACAATGGGATATGCACTATTAGATGGCACTTGTGTGTCTTCGATGATTAACAAAGAATATACTGTGAATGGTTATCGGTTTATTACTCAATTTGACAATGGATGGATTTCCATTCGTTTTTTAGATGATGTTCCAACCAATTGTATCAATCAATTTAGTAACATTGGTGCGTTCAATGAATACATCGAATATTTGAAACGTAAGCCACATCACGATGATTATATAGCACGAACAACGGAGGATAACAATGGACAAGATAACATCTGATAAGCTATTTGAGATTAACCAGATATTTAACTTTGTAGAACCGATTAATAATCCTATGGAGTTAACAATTGGTGATACGTTGTATAACATTCATGTTTATGCTGGGTATAAAATTATGGTAGACAATACGGTAACACATACGTCTACAGACTTTAAAGACTTTATGTCGTTCCATGATTTTGTAATGGAGGTTTCATAGATGAAAACATTGTATATGGTTAAATACGGTTGTGGACAATGGGAAGATTACCATGAAGACATTGAATATATGTATGAAACATTTGATGATGCCAAACAGAAATGTCTACAGTTGCAATCTGAAATCGACAAACGATTACAAGATAACCAACATTGGTATGATACGTTGAATAAATTGGACGAAGAAGACATCGAAAGTGTTTACAACGAAGTTGTTAGCCAAACAACCTTTGTTGTTGCGTTCTTTGAATTTATTGATTCCCCAAAGGATTTCCCAGAAATCTTAGAGTTGTTTGATAAAGATATGCAAGAGAAGTTTCTGTTGTATGCCGAAGCAGAAGAACACGTAGACTCAATCAGTATCTTTGATAATGAATGGGATAATCCACATTACTTTATGTCTGTATACGAATGGCTAGACGATGGTTCAATGAAATGGATTGATTCCTTTGGTTCTGAAAAGCTACAAGAAATGTCATGTTTGGAAAGAAATTAATTTTATGTGTTTTTAAAAAATCTTGTTTTTATAACCTTGACATATTGTGTATCCTGTGATATATTAATAGTGTAAGAACGATGGTTGAGTTGCCTAAAGTCTTAATCCATCGTATATTGGGATTAGATTCCCAATTAACAAAAAATGTTCGTCCTATTGGGTTTTAAATCCCAGTTTTTTTAACGAAGTGAGGTAAAATTATGAAAGTTGTATCTATTAAAAACTTATTTGGCGATAATGACTTTAAGTGTTGTTGCGAAGAACACGTTCTTATTAAAGACAATACTAAATATCTACCCTTAGAAATCACAGAATATAATGGGTTCTACTATTTACCTAGTTGGGTACAGGAGGTTGACTTCGAATGAATGTATTAATCGCTTGTGAGGAGTCACAAACCGTCTGTAAAGCCTTTAGGGAACTTGGGTTTAATGCCTATAGTTGTGACATTGTGGAATGTTCTGGAGAGTATCCAGAGTGGCATTTCAATGTAGATATATTCGATGTTATCAAACGCAAGGGTGGAGTTACCCAAAGCGGTAATCTTGTGTTTGTTGACAAATGGGATTTAATGATTGCACATCCACCGTGTACGTTCTTATCCTCCAGTGGTGCAAAATGGTATTATCACCCAGACGACAAAGATTTACCGACTGAACAACGTAGACCGCATCCACGGTTTCCACATCGGAAACAAGACCAAGATGCAGCCGTTGATTTCTTCATGGCGTTATACAACACAAATATTCCGTATATTGCTATTGAGAATCCTGTTGGTGTTATGTCTACGAGATTCCGTAAGCCAGACCAGATTGTACAACCGTATATGTTTGGCGACTCAGCACGTAAGACCACTTGTTTGTGGCTTAAGGGTTTACCACCATTGGAGCCTACCAATATAGTATCCGAGGGCGAATCCATTGTATTCCGTAGTGGTAAGAAAATGCCAAAGTGGTACTGTGATGCATTAACAAATGCGAAAACCGATGCAGAACGTAGGAAGTTACGGTCTAAAACATTTGATGGTATCGCACAAGCAATGGCATCTCAATGGGGAACATTTGTTAAACACGAAATGGAGAAAAGCAATGATTGATTTCTTGGAAAAACATTATATCTTTTTCACACGATTTGTTTGGATTGCAACTTATATTATCCTACTAGGCGTACTTGATTTTTACAACGTGTATAAAATCAACGATGTACCGACATTTATCTGTTTTATCTTCGGTATCTATTGGCTTGCCAAGATATTGACCGCCATGATTGTCATTGGTGTTGCAGCCTTGTTACAAATCAATGTTGACATCGAATTAAAATCATCGTTTACAATCAACGATAAATACATTTTTTAAACCATAGTGCAACGAAGTGAGGGAAAAATTATGAAATACAGAAACGGCAACGCTAGTGTGTGGCTTGATTTACAAGACGGCACACGCATTATTGAATATCCAGATAACGAACCATTGACACTACAGACACCACTCAATATTGATATTCGTGTATCTACACAATGTCCATACGGTTATAATTCTATCACTAAAAAATCTACTTGTGAATTTTGTCACGAGTCTGCATTGGTAAATGGACAAGAGTGTGACTATGGTCGTTTACTCTTAGTATTGACCGATGCAAAATTGCCACGTGGTACAGAAATTGCCTTAGGTGTCAATGAAATCACAGACAATCTCACACAGTTTATCAAGAATTTATGGAAACTTGGTTTGGTTGTCAACATTACAATGAACGAGCGTTATATTTTGCAATATGGCGACACACGGCTTAAAGAGATGATGCCATATGTATATGGTCTTGGTATCTCTTATCGTTCTTTACAGGGTTGTTTATCACTACCAGATTGGATTGCAGAATATCCACATACTGTTATCCATGTGATTAATGGCATTGATGATTTTGACGATGTAAAAGAACTGGGTGTAAAATACCGTAAGTTATTAATCTTGGGCGAAAAAGACTTTGGTTTCAACAAAGGCAAGGTTGATTTAAACACGCCACAACATAAACAATGGAAATCGAATGTAATGCAATTGACGGAAATCTTTGACATTGTATCCTTTGATAACTTGGGGTTGCAACAATTAGAAATCCGTGGTAAAATTACAGATGAAGAATACAAATCGTTTTACCAAGGCGAACATTCCATATACATCAATGCGGTGGAACAATACTTTGCTCCCTCCAGTAGAACACGGAATAACATCAAACGCTATAGTGAAACTGATTTACGTTCGTATTTTCAATATTGTGAATCACAGGAGGTGTCGCATGATACTAATTAGAGCAGGCGTATTTGAAACCAACAGTTCTTCTTGTCACTCAATGGCAATCGTTGGACGATTACAAAAGAAAACGCCAAAGGATGCAACTATTACAGATATATACGGAGAACTTGGGTATACTCCAATGTTTGATAATGTTGTATGGAACGTGAAGTTTGAAGATTACTTGTGGAAAGAACAACAGTTATGTAATTCCCAAGAAAAACTATGGTTTTTGTTGACAGATGTCTATAAAGAATGTACTTTTGATATTGCGTTTAGAGATGAGTTCTATCTAAAGGTTAAACGATGGTTGTTTGATATTGGTATCACGTTAAAAGAACCAGAGTATGATATTTTGGGTGATTATGTTGGTGAAATACTATCACAATCTATAGTATCCGAGGAAATGTTTCAGCAACCAGCAGACTTATATGAATATTTGTTTGATAACGACCTCGTGATTGACATTTGTTCATGTGAGGTAGAATCGGAGGACTGGTAATGGATTTACAAGACCAACATTCTTTAGAATGCCTATTAGAATCCCCAGTTGGTATTCGTTGTGATACTGATATGATGCCGTCATGTTTAGACCGAGTTAAACATATTGTGTTATACTTTGATAGTCTTTACGCTAAGGTTCAAGATATATATATGGGGTCTAATGGTCGCTACTATATGTTAGAATGTTATGAAGAATACAATAATAAGAAAAGACATCTTATTCGTTTTATCGAAGTCGAACATAAGATGAAAATTCTTGATTATTTTATATCCAAACAGGAGGAAAACCAATGAAACTAATACGCAATGGGGTTTTTGAAACAAACTCCAGTTCTGCACATTCGTTGGCATACAAAAATACAGTCTTGCGTGATTACAATTACAAACCAAAAGACGACTTGTGTTTCGCCACAAAAGAATTGCATCTAACAAAAAAACCAAAGGAATACGAAATGTATTCGTATATGCCTTTGTATTTTGATGAATATGGTTGGGGATTTGATGTGTTATCTTCTCCAGCAGAAAAGCTAAGTTATCTAATGTCGTCCGTTTACCAGTATAAAACTTGGGGTGTTATTAAAGAAGACCCATTTTTTAAACAAGTAATCAAATGGTTAAACGAATTAGACATCGTTGTCAATCTACCAGAACAATACGGTGACTCTAGTGAAGTTGACGCATATGTTGACCATCAATCTTGGAATGTCGTTACAAAGGATATGTTCCAAACCAAAGAAGATTTGTTGACATATCTATTTAATAACGACATTGTAATCCATATTGAAAACGACAATTCGGACATCATGCAAGATTGGGTTGATAAACCAAAAGAAACAATGGGTTATAACGCAGCAATGTATTGGTGTGTTTCTCAATATAAATGCGTAAGACGTAAATCTTGGAAAGATGGCGTGTATCTAATTTATGATGTCCTTAAGGATGGCGATGGTTGTTATCACTTAAGTTATCTGTTGATTGATAACAAGTTAAAAAGCGTTTATACACCAACAGTAGATGATACACAAGCATCCGACTGGACAGTTGCTTTGGAGGTAAATAAGTATGAAATTAATTCGTAATGGTGTGTTTGAAACCAACAGTTCATCCGCACATTCTCTTGCGTATGGCACAGAATATATTTTGCGTGGTTCTCGTTGGTATCAACCAACTGAAGAACATGACTTTAGTAATCCAATGTATCGCCTAGATAAAGTACCAGACCAATACCGTGGATATACCTTTTATGAATGGCTTGGTGAATACGGTTGGGGATATGATGTATTGACGACACCGCAAGAAAAGTTTTCGTATCTGTTGACACAAATGGCAGACACATCGGAAGAACTGCATGAGTCAACCGATTATGAAACCATAAAAGAAATGGTCGAAGACATTGGTTGTGAAATTGTTCGATGTAATGACCAAGATGGATACGTTGACCATGAAAGCTATGGTATTGTTAAACCATCGTTATTCAAATCTAAAAAAGACTTGATTACGTATCTGTTTAATGATAACATTAGGGTATACATTGAAAATGACAATGACGAATACCAAGAATGGTACACTGGAGAAAAATCAAGATGGTAACATTCATTGATTTATTCGCTGGCATCGGTGGTTTTCACTCTGGCTTAACCAAAGCTGGTATGGAATGTGTCGGTTGGTGCGAACAAGATAAATACGCACAAGAATCATACCGTGCGTTATATCCAACGGACAATCTTTGGTTTTCACCAGATATTCGTGCATTAAACGGTACAGAGATGCCGTATGCAGACCTGTGGTGCGGTGGTTTTCCATGCCAGTCGGTATCCATTTCTGGTCTTAAACACGGCATGGAAAACACTCGAAGTGGTTTGTTTTATCAGATTACGAGGCTATTAAATGAAACAAAACATAAACCCAAATGGTTGCTTATTGAGAATGTTAAAAACCTCTTGTCAATTGACAACGGATGGGGATTTTACTCGGTTTTGTCTGAAATGGACAAAGCAGGGTACAGTATCGTATGGCGTGTGTACAACACAAAAGACTTTGGACTACCACAAAACCGTGAAAGGGTGTTCATTATCGGACATCTTGGAAACGACTGTCCATCCGAAGTATTATACAGACCCAACCAAAGCGAACAATCTATTGTTCAAGTCGGAAACATAATCAAAACAACTTCTTTTGGTGGCAATCCACAACGAGGTCGCATCTATTCACCAGATGGTTTATCTCCGACTTTGACGTGTGTCAAGGGTGGTGGTATTGAACCAAAGATATTATTATCGAAAAATCCCAATGTAATACGCAAGTTAACCCCAAGGGAATTTTGGCGATTACAGGGATTTACAGACCAACAATTTGATACCTGTGCAAAGATACAATCGAACGCACAATTATATAAACAAGCTGGGAACTCTGTAAGCGTTCCTATTGTATATGAACTTGGGAAGAAAATTATTGAACATCACAGGAGGTTACATGAGTAATTTTATCGACCGTTGTTTGGAAGCCGTTTGGCAATCTATTGATTATGACTGGGAAGTGGCGGATGTATTTACAGATAAATGCGATGAACTGTTTGAGTCTTTGAATGTTGTATGGTTCTCAAAAACATTGCAAAATCATAAAGCCTTGGTAATGTCAACCAATAGTCTTTTTGACCATACTTATTGGGAAGTTACATACAACGGTGACAAAGATGAGTATTATGTTGATGAATACAAGAAGCAATCCAATACAGTAGTCTTGGGAGCAGACATTGATGAAACAATGTAAAGATTACAATGATTTACTTGTACAGGACTATTCCATTGGTTCTCTTGAAACAGAGCCTTTGGATATTGCTTGTTTAAATGTCTTGTTGGAAGAATATCCAAAACAAGAAGACCAATACAAAAAGGCATCTCGGTTTTGTAAATCCGTACACGATTCAATGGTGCTTGCCGACATTGCCACGCTATTGGCAAAACGATGGGGTCGTTCCATTGAAGATGTCAAGAAATATCTGGATGTATCTGCTACCAATGAAGAAGAACTTTGGGGTAAAACACATGGATTTTCTGATTCGTTTGATGACTTAAAATCATTCATTGGTCAAGATGGTGTTCCACTTGGGTTTCCATCTTTGGACTTTGCCTTGAACGGTGTCAAGCGTAGAGAAATCGTATTGCTTGGGGCATATACCAACCAAGGTAAATCATTTGTTGCAGCCAAAGTTGCTGCACATCGGTTGATGGATTCCAAAGATAATCTATTGATTTTCTCAATGGAGATGCCAAGGGGTCAATTCTTGGCAAACATCGTGGAAGAAATCTTGGGTGTCGATGAAGATACTTTGGTTGAAATGTTAAAGACCGAACAAGGTGTTGAGGTATACTCTAAGGTGTCTGCCATACTAGATAGGCGTGTTCGCTTTGTTGATGAACCGAATAAAACCATTGACGACCTAGAGAAGATAACCGAAGCGTGTTATGCTAATGATTTTCCTGTGGATTTTGTCATATTTGACCACTTTCATTTGATACCACAGATTGACGACATTCCTGTGTTGTCAAAAAATGCCAATCAAATGAAAGAATATGTTAAGAAATTTAATCTTGTGTTGTTCATGCTTTGTCAGTTCAATGAGGAATCACAATCTAACTACAATACGGACAAAAAGAAGAAACCGTATGAAGCCATGCTACGCCACATCAAGGGTGCTAATGCTTTAAAAGCGATAGCAGACATTGTGTTGTTATTGTGGCGACCATACAAGACGGATACACAATTGGATTTTGACGAACGTGATAAAATCAAGAATGTGTCATGTATTAAAATCGGTAAATCTCGTAGAAAACTAAGGGGGGCAGCCGATATATTCCAATACAAGGTAAACGACAAGACTACGCATATGGAAGAAATCAATTATTTTGAATAAATATTGTATTTTCTTGTTGACATTATTATGGGAATATGTTATTATAATACTGTAGTTAAGTGCTACGCCTCCTTTCTTTAACATAGCCGATGCAAGTGGTTGCCCCTACTTGCGTTGGCACACATGGACTGTTGCTGGGTTATGGTCAAAATTTGCATAAATTGTCATGTCTGACTAACAGGTTCGATTCCTGTACAGTTCTATTGCTACAAGCAAACGTTTATCAAAAGGTGTGCCTGTTGTACACATCCCAAAAAGACAACACGTGTTGATTGATTACACGACAACAAATCAAACATACGGTGCTTGCTGCCGTCACTCAGTAAGCGTTATATGTGACGAGAAAACATATCAGAGATAACTGTAAACCATCACTAGAGATGTCAACCTAGGGTCTTGTGCCATTCCATAATTGCACACGCTAGATAAAGCGACAACAATCATATGTAGAAATGTAAGTTTTATTACTATACTACGAATTTCTTACTGCCGTCAGACCAGACGTTAAAATCCGCAGTCGTTGAAGTGCGATAAGCAACGAGGTGTATACACATCTACCGCCGATGAGTATAGACGTATATGAACATAAGACACCGTGGTTGCAACCTTGCGGTGGTCGAATGATACAACAAGGATTGTATGGCGGTAGATATGGATGGTTGTCAGAGTGGCTTATTGAGTTTCTTTGCTAAAGAAATGTTGTTGCAAAACAACCACAGGTTCAAATCCTGTACCATCCTCCATTCGGCACTTATATACTGTCGTCATAGGTTTGTCATACCATGGATGCCTTACTGTATATACCACGCAATAATCATGTGTTAGTTCAACGGTAGAATATCTCACGCAAATGGTAGAGCATCTGGCTGTTAACCAGAGAGTTATAGGTTCGAGTCCTATCCCAAGAGCCACGTTGTGGTGTAGTGTAATGGTAACACAGAAGACTTTGACTCTTCTATTCTAGGTTCAATCCCTAGCACCACTACCATATATGGAAAGCTGGCAGAGTCTGGTTTATTGCAACAGTCTTGAAAACTGTCGAACAGAAATGTTCCGTGAGTTCAAATCTCACACTTTCCTCCAGAGCCACGATACATATGGTACGCCATTGTATCACCGAATAGATTACTTAAGGGTTTTCTATTCGGCTGGCATACTTCGTGTTGACTTGGTGATACCAAAGATACACGCATAATTTTTCCTCCTGTTGGGTTGAGGTAAAATCTCAACCCTTGGATGTCACTATAGTTTAACTGGAAAAACGATTGTGGTTATCAGACACAATTAATACAGGTTCGATTCCTGTTGGTGGCTATGCA